>Ga0209510_1000442_pt1 | contig 58136 bp, 64 predicted proteins | sample BiotimSIPDNA_FD_185749 | JGI IMG/M metagenome (GOLD analysis project Ga0209510, IMG submission 185749) | Anaerobic biogas reactor microbial communites from Washington, USA - Biogas_R1 time_0 SIP DNA (SPAdes) (version 2) | ecosystem: Engineered > Bioreactor > Anaerobic > Unclassified | place...
CGACCCCTCATCTGTATGAGAAAGACCTCCAGCAGGCCTTCGTCCGCTTCGTGAACGGCTTGATCGCCGACCGCGAGGAGATCCTGGCAGGACTGCAGGAGGCATTGGTAGCCATCACCGACAACACTGCCCTGGAGCGGGAGCGCGATGCCTTGCAGGCTGAGTGCGAGGTCGTCATGGAGCTCATGCGCAAGATGGTCCAGGAGAATGCGCGCACTGCCCAGGACCCGAGCGACTACACCGTCCGGTACGCCACCATGACCCAGCGCTATGACAAGGCAAACCAGAAGCTGGCCGAGGTTGAGAAGGACATCACAGCCCGCAGCGCCAAGCGGCAGGAGCTCGAGGCATTCATGCGGGAGTTGGGCAGTCGCGAGGAGCTTTTGACCTGCTTTGACGAAAGCCTGTGGCTGGGCATTGTTCATCAGGTCAGGGTGACGGGGGCAGGGGCGTTTGAGTTTGTGTTGAAAGGTGGATATGAGTTTCAATCAGCAATAGCGTGAATCGCTTTTTGTAGGATGTTAAGATATGTGGCTATATGATTGAGTTCCGCAAACTATGAAGATTCTCAGCCTCTGGGCAATTCTACCTCATATACGCTCTGAAAGTTTCTTCCAGGGTCTCGCATTTTTTAGGTTACCCCTATCAGTAGGCCGCCTACACCTATCATTGTGATCCGCTTTAGTCATAGCTTTTCATTGTGGCTTCATCATCTTGAAAAAGAGCGCTCGCAAGCTGCCGCATATTCATTCTATCCCAATAAGGCAATTTACTGTGTTCCTTGAGGTATTTCAGGGGGATGGGATGGGTGCCGACAACCACGGGAATCTTGTATCGGCTCTCGATAAACGCCTTGAAATCATTGATGCGCGGGCAGGGAGGGTACCCGACGACCAGGCCTGTCGCCAGATGAATGGCTTCAGCGCCATTTTTGATCATCTCTTCCGGCACATATTCGATATTTCCGCCCGGACACCCGCCGCAGTTTGAATAACCAACCAGTTCCACTTCCTCCTCCGGGGGATAGATGGAAAACGCGCCTGCCCGCTCCCTGAGCGCGCTGAGGCATTTCCCACCGCCGCAGCTTTGATACCGCCCGCAGATGATGATACCGACTTTTTTCATGTTGATGCTCCCCTTTTACAGAAATCCGATTTGTGAAAAATCAATTTTGCCTTCGCTGTCTGTGAGGTTTTCATTGGCATGGACATATTCAATTTTGCCCACAAACATTTCGTGCGAGCCTGTGATGATGGAGTCCACGACCGTACACTCGATGTTCACCGGGCAGTCAGTCAGGATGGAGGCCTTCACCTTGACGCCGTCCTGAAGCCTGACCCCCATCCTGGCCAGCTTGTCTTCATCCCGCCTGCTGTGGCTGCCCAGATAGTCAAAGGTCTCCCGAAAGCTACTGGAGACCAGGTTGACGACAAAACACCCGGATTCCTTGATCATTTGATGGGAATACCTTGACGGGGTGATCCCCACCATGACCATGGGTGGGTCATAGCTGCAGTTGCAGCAATACCCCACCGCCAGCGCGTTATCCTCCCCGTTCAGCCCTCTGCAGGATACCAGGACCGAAGGCGAAGGCTTCAGGCAGGCACTGATTTTTGCCCCTCGTTTTTGGACCGCCCCCTTGTCCCTATCGCTTGGTGAACCCATTGTATACCCTCCCTCATTTTTTCCTGATCAGAAGGACCTCCCGTCACACAATCAATCAGTCTTCCCGGAAATTTTGATGTAGTAGTTTTCAATCGCCTTCTTCAGCGCAGTTGCGCCAAGAACGGAGCAATGCAGCTTATTTTCAGGCAATCCCCCGAGCGCTTCAGCTATATCTTCATTTGTGAGCATCAGTGCTTCTTCCAGAGACTTTCCCTTTGCGAGTTCTGTTGTCATGCTGCTTGTCGCAATGGCTGCAACACAGCCAAATACCAGAAAGCTGATTTCTGCAATCCGGTTGTCCTCCACCTTGATAAAAATTGTGAGGGAATCCCCGCAGCCTGGATCTCCACATGATCCTTCCGCGTCAGCATCACGCATTCTTCTGGCATTTCTAGGACACAAAAAGTGATCAATAACCTTGTCCGAAAATGACTCACAGAACATTTTGTCCCCACCTTCATATCTCCACAATATTCCCTAAACTGTGACATTGTAATCTCTCCTCAGGTTGTCACAATTCCGGGATCATACATTGAGAAATCATATTGGTTGTTTGCTGCCGGAAAACTGAATGTATTCATGGCTTATCAGTCGGTTGCCTTAAATTACTTCTGTTCGTGTCTCTAAAACAAATTCCTTACGATATCCAAGCCCGCAACAAAGGAGCCGATGGAGCTTCCGATATTGGCCATGATGACAATCAGCAGGACCTTGAGAAAGCGGTTTTTGAGAAAGTATTTCACCTGGAAGATATCCCTGGGGATGTTATTGATGTCCTGAACGGTCGGTTTCCTGATCGTTGCTTCAACAATGCCGGTCACCCACCCGCAGGCAATCAGTGGGTTTAGAGAGGTGAACGGCGCTGCGACAAGGGAAGTCAAGATACTCAGGGGGTGCCCAAAGGACAGGGCAGTAAACGCGGCTGCCAGCAGCCCGTTCCAAAGTACCCACGACGACAGCTGCTGCATTCCTGTTTCAATATTCATCATGAAACTGTAGATGATCAGCCCGGCGATCAGCATGGGGATCGCCCAGGCAATGACGCGGGAAGCAGAATTCCTGGGCGGCACAGCTGAAAGCGCGGCAATATCCTGCGTTTTGAATATCTCTTCCTTCACTCCGGGAACATGCGCCCCGCCAAGTACAGCCACAACCTTCCTGCCAGGCGCTTCTTTGATTTTGTGTGCAATATACTGATCGCGTTCACTGATGAGAATATCCGCAATTTTGGGAAACTGCGCGCGCACCTGGGCTGTGACTGACGCCAGTACATCCGTCTTTAAAAGTTTGCTGACATCCGCGTTTGACATATCCTTGTCATCGTCACTGGACAGCAGCAGTTCAAACAGCAGCTTGCCTTTGTCCCATAAGTTCAATTTGCGCCAGATGCGGGTAAACGTTGTCTTGATGCTGCGGTCCGCCAGAACCAACTGCGCGCCTGTCTCTTTCGCGCTGTTGATGCCTTCAAGCATTTCCTGCCCGGCTATGGTGTCCAGCCCTTTGGCAATCCTCTTCTGATAAGACCCCAAAATCAGGTTGGCCAGCAGAAAACCAACTTTCTTTGACCTGATGACCTGAATGATGTCTGTGTTTTCCCACGCCCTGGGATTCTGTATGCTTTGATAGCGTTCTTCATCAAGCTCAACACAAACGCTGTCAGGCTGTTCCTCATGGATCACCTTTTTGATCAGGTCAGCGCTTTGCTTCAATACATGGGCAGTCGCAACCAGAATGATTTCTCTTCCCTGGTAATCCAGTCTTACAAGATGATCTTCCATGGCGTCTGCCTTTCATGGTTATTCAATCATTAACCCGCCTTTTGCTGTCAATTATGGCACATCCAAACGGTACAGGTCTGCATTTGGTTGATTGTCTGCAGCCATTGCTTTTCGAAAAGCCAGATTTCTGCAGCGTCGCGTGAACCTGATTTTTCTCTGCTGATCAATTCAAGTGCCAGCGCCTTTATTTGCTGACACATACTGCAATACACAAGGCAGCACCGGGCATAAAACAGCATGATGTCCCGCTTGGCTGCTTTTCAATTCTTCGCCTTGCTGTTCGCGCCGAGCGGGGCAGCCCATTAGCGGGATGAATTCATGAAACTGCCAAACGTCCTTCAATCGTCTTCTCTTTTTGATAGTTCCATGTCCAGCATATGGAGACCCCTGCCTGTTTTACCACCAATGCGTTCGAACCTGTCAATGAGATTCTGTGCGTTGGTTTCCTCTTCTCCCTGTTCCTGAATGAACCATTTGAGGAATTCGGCGGTCAGATGGTCATGCATATCCAGCGCCTTTTCATATATTTGATAGATCGATGCTGTAATATACTGCTCATGCTTCAGCCCGGCATACAGCGGGTCTCCGATTTCCCTGAAAGATTTATCCGGTTCTTCAATAGCGCTCAAGGTTACTCTTTGGCCGGCTTCAATCAGAAAATTACGGATTTTCATTGCATGTTCATACTCTTCGCCGGCTTGAACCATATACCAATGCGCGAATCCGGAGAAATTCTTCTCCTCATAAAAGTTTGCAAATTCCATATAGAGATACCCGGAGTGTAATTCCTTGTTGATTTGTTCAACAAGCATCTTTGCAATTTCATTTTTGATCATGACAATTCCCCTCCCTTTTTTATAGCGAAATATTTCGCTTAGCCGTACTAGTCCAAAACAGCGATGGCTTTAATCTCCAATAACTACTGCTTTTACGCAAATCCAGCCCTAACATCAGCAGTTTCTGACTTGCCTGGCCCGTCAATGCAGATGCTCCCGGCAGACATCCCCTGATGAACTCAATTCGCCACGGCTATATGCTTCCGCCGCTGCCAGGGCGTCCCCCTGAGCGCCTGTAACAACCTTGATGTTTCTGCTGTTGAATATTTCTACGGCTCCGCCGCCCATGCCGCCCGCGATGATGACTTCAACGCCTTTGTCTCCCAAAAAGTTCGGGAGAAATCCTGGCTTATGCCCGGGGTTAGGAATGAATGATGCCTCCCCGCTGTGAGAATCATAGATCAGAAAGGTCTCACAGTGCCCGAAGTGTTCCGCTACCCTGCCTTCAACCGCCGCAACCGCAATTTTCATCCCCTTGTCCCTCCCATATTCTTGATGATATCAACTGCCGGCGTGAGCCAGCCGTTTTTCAAGTCTTCTACCTTCCCACTGTCGCAGGCCTTTGCGATTGCCGGGTCCACCGGCAGCCTGCCCAGCAGGGGCAGTCCATGCTCCTGCGCGACCGCGGATGCCCTGCTTTCTCCAAAGAGACTGTACTGCTTGCCGTTGTCTGGACAAATAAAGTAGGAGTAGTTCTCTACAAGCCCCAGGATGGGAATGTCCATCATCCGCGCCATCTTGACCGCCTTGCCCACAATCATGCCCACCAGTTCCTGGGGCGAGGTCACTACGATGATGCCGTCCAGCGGCAGGGACTGGAACACGGTCAGCGGGACATCACCGGTTCCCGGGGGCATATCAATGAACATCACATCCACGTCGTCCCAGAACACATCGCTGAAAAACTGCTTGACGGTGCCGCCCAGAATGGGGCCGCGCCAAATCACCGGGTCAGAATCATTTTCAAGCAGCATGTTTACTGAAATAATCTGGATACCCTCCCGGCTTTCACAAGGCAGGATGTGCAGACCGTCGCCCCTGGCTTTCCCCTTGATGCCGAACGCCCTGGGAATGGAAGGCCCGGTGATGTCAGCGTCCAGGATCGCGGTTCGCAAGCCTGACTGGTTGGCGCTGACGGCCAGCAGACTGGTCACCAGGGATTTGCCCACGCCGCCCTTACCGCTGACAATCCCGATGACTTTACCGACCCGGCTTTCCGCGTTCAGATGCGCTTTCAGGTCCGGCGGCGCTTTCCTGTCCGCACAACTTTGGCTGCAGCTTTCGCAGTTGTTGTCACATTGTTCGCTCATTCGCTTGACTTCTCCTTCATTTATAACGTGAGGGTTTGCCCCCCGGAAACATAATGAATCTGCTCCCCGAGCATCTTCCTCAAATCCTCATACGCGGCAATACCAGTGCAGTGGCAGGTATGGTACTGCGCTTCTGTTCTCTCCAGATAATTGGCGACCCCTTTCAGTAACCTGTCCTCCGCTTTGCCAGTGGTATGCGAGTGGAGGTGGAAGCCCCCGATGACCATGTCCGCCGCTCGGCCTGTCTTCTCTCTGTAGTCCCTGAGGATGTTGACAATGCCGTGGTGCGAGCAGCCGGTTAACAGAAGGGTTTTCCCATTCTCGGTGAACTCAGCGACTTGCTCGTGGACAAAGGCGTCTGGGAGCAGCTTTTCCCCTTCCTGGATCATCAGGCTGCGGTTGGTCTCCGGAATAGGTTCCGATAGCCGGATATCAGAGAACAGGATGACGCCCTCGGCAATTCTCATTTGATCGTGTGTAAACACCAGCCGGGAATGCCCACTGAGTCCCTGCGGAATCCCAATGTACTCGATCTCCCCGCCTGCACGGATGGCAAACAACTGCGAGAACGCCTCTTCCCGCAGGTAGACTTTGGCGAGGTTATTGATGCGCAGAAAGGCCTCGATGCCCCCGCCATGGTCGTAGTGGCCGTGGGACAGGATGAGGTGCGTGACTTTAGACAGATTCACGCCCAGCTTCTCAGCGTTTTGGATGAACAGCTCCCCACACCCGGTGTCGAAGAGAATGACGGCTTGCTGCATTTCCACCAGAATGCTCAGCCCATGTTCGCTCCCAAGGGTCGCATTCGCAGCCGTGTTTTCCGCCAGAACCGTGATTTTCATCCGGATTTCTCCCTTCATGCCTGTCTTGATGGGCATTCCCTCTCGCGGTCATTTGATCAGAAGCAGCATCAGTGCCAGTGTGATACCGGCAAAAAATGAGACAACGGAATGCCCCTTCTCATGCGCGCCCGCCTCCGGCAAAAGGTGGGAGGCCGAAACATAGATGAGCACACCGGATGCAAAACCCAGCGCAAGACCCAGCAGGGAATCGCTCACCCGGGAAATGGCGGGATAGGCGATCAGCGCGCCGATGGGGGTGGTCAGCGCGGCGGCAAAGAAGGCGTATAATGCCGCCTTTTTAGAGGAGATGCCGGACTTGAGCAGCATGGAGAATGTGACCACGCCTTCGGCGAACTCGTGCGCCACCAATCCCAGGCCTGTGAGCACCCCCGTCATCGTGCTGACGGAGAAGGTGACAGTGTAGATGACCCCGTCCAGCAGGGAGTGGATCAGAATGCCCTGGATGGCGGTGATTCCGAATGCCAGTTCCTTCGTCCTGGTGCGCTTTTTGATGAGCCTGTTGCTCATGAACATGAACACAAAGCCTATCAATGCCGCGATGCCGGCAGAGCTGTTCTTCGCAACCGCGTTGGGAAACGCCATGATGAGCGGCGAAGCGATCAACATGCCTGCCGCGAAGCACATGAAGTATTCCAGAACCTTCATCGCCCAGCGGCTGTTTTTCCAGATGACGTAAATCCCTACGCTGTTGACCAGCATTGCCCCTAAGGCAAACAACAGGATCCAGAGGAAGGTATTCTGATCGCTCAACATATGGTCCTCATTTAGGGATTGATTTGCCTTGTACCAAACAGCTCAGGCACTGGTCTGCCCATTTTTCAGCAAGGAAAGGATATTGCGGTAGATTTCCCTGACGGCTTTCCCGCTGGGGCAGGGAATGTCCGCAATGGACTGCCTGCGGTTCGCCGCTTCGATGGCCAACGGGTCAAAGGGGATGACGCCTGCGAAAATGATGTTTTCCCTTTCGCAATAGCGCCGGATCTGCTCGGTCTTTTCCGAGTTGATGTTTGCTTTGTTGACACATACGGCGATCCTGACGCCAAAGCCGCGCGCTGTCTTCACAATACGCTCCAGGTCACTGATGCCCGACAGCGAGGGCTCCGCAACAATCAGTGTGACATCCGCTCCGCTGAGGGTCGCGATGACCGGGCAGCCGATGCCCGGAGAGCCGTCGACGATGGCAAGGGGGATGTCCTGATTCACCGCTTCATTCATCCGCTTCTTCACCTGGCTGACCAGCAACCCGGAGGTGCCCGCGCCGGTTCGAAGCTGCGCGGTCGAAAACACCCTGTCCTCCTGTGTGTACAGCGTCATGGTCCCGGCTTCGTGAGGTTTCATGCTGATGGCATCCGTCGGACAAACCAGCATACATACGCCGCAGCCCTCACAGGCATAGGGATCGACCCGGTGGGGCGCACCGGGGATGATCGCACCGAAGCGGCAGTTCATTTGGCACACGCCGCAGGCCGTGCAAAGCGCAGGGTCGATGTCCGCCAGCGGCAGCCCGTAATACGGCGCTGATTCGCTTGAAGAATAACGGTTGTTTACCAGATGGAGATTGGGCGCGTCCACGTCGCAGTCCGCACAGGCACGGGCGCCTGACAGGCGGATCAAGGCGCTGGCCACCGTCGTTTTGCCGGTGCCGCCTTTGCCGCTAAGGATGACCAGCTGCCGCATCGGGAACCTCCGTTTCAATCTCCAGAAGAAGCTCCCGGAACAGCATCCGGTATCGCTCGCTTTCCAACACAGCGATATTCGCGTTGGAGTTGAGCAGGCCAAGCTCCTCGTCAAAGGGGATTTGGGCCAGGATAGGGATTCCTTCCGCGCGGCAGTAGTCAAGCGACGGATCGTCTCCCGGCAGGCACTTGTTGAGCACGGCGCCGCAGGGCTTCTCATGCAGCCGCACGAGTTCATGCACCATCTTCAGATTGTGTGCGCCAAAAAGTGTTGGCTCAGCCACCAGCACACAGTAATCCGCGTCCCGGATGCTTTCAGACACCATGCAGGAACTGCCCGGCGGACAATCAACAAAGATGTACTCCCCGACGCCGCTGTTTTTCATTTCCAGCAGCGCCTTGATGATGGGCACACCGGATGCCTCACCTGGGTTTAGGAATCCCGACAGCACACGCACTCGCCCGGACATCCCGTCCCTGATTTCACCGATGTTCCGGTGAACCTCGCTGAGCGCGTGATTCGGACACACCATCACGCAGCCGCCGCAGGCATGGCAAAGCTCATCAAATACCAGTAAGGACCCATTTGCCCAGGCCAGTGCGTGAAATGCGCAGAAGTCCACGCACTTGCGGCATCCCTCACATCTCGCGGGGTCAACCCGGGGCAGGGGTACATCGACCTTTTGCACATGGAGAAGTTGAGGCTTGAAGTAGAGGTGGCCGTTTGGCTCCTCCGCGTCACAGTCCACGTACGTTGACGGTGCAGAAACGCAGGCCAGGTTCACCGACACGAGGGTTTTGCCAGTGCCGCCCTTGCCGCTGAGTACCGCAATCGTTTTTCTTCCCATTCTCTCAGTGCTTGTGAAACCCCTCGTGGATTTCGGAAAGTTCTGTCAGCTCGCCCCGCAGAAATCGTTTGATATTTTCCGACGCGCTCACGCCCGGCTGCGTTTTGTACAGTTTGACCCCTGCCGCCAGCAGAACCTTGGCCGCGTTGCCGCCGCACTGCGGTGTCAGCAGGATCTTTGCCCCGCTGTCAACCACGGTCTGCGCGGCCCGGATGCCTGCGCCGCCCGCGCTTTGTGCGGCATCATTATTCAGGATGTCTGTGGTCCCTTGATCATCATCGTAAACCAGAAAGCCTGCTGCGCGCCCGAAAGACGCGGATACGGCTGTGTCCTTTCCCGAACCTTCCACCGGTACAGCAATCTTCATGTTTCTTCCTCCCCTGGTGCGGTATCCTGCGGCTCTTCCCTTTTCCAACCGCCTCGGTGGCGGTTGCAGGCGCCGCGCCTGCAAGCTTCACTGTCCCAATTGTCGCCATACAATTGGTATACGCCCCCGCTGATTGTCAGCGGCAAACAATCCACCAGGGCGCGCGCGATCTTTTTGCGCGCCTGGTCGTAGATTGCCTGCACCGTGGTGCGCGCGACACCCATCTGAACCGCGCATTCCTCCTGGGTGAAGTTCATGTAATCGATGAGCCGGATGGTTTCAAACTCATCCACTGTCATCATCACCTCTTCCCGCATGCCGGCACGTTGACCAAGCGGGCCAAAGCGATTGTTGCGGGGCAGGCAGCAGACATTGCGCCCCTTCATGGGTCTGGGCATGTTCTCACCTCGATTTCCGCTCAGGCCCGGTTATAGGATTCCAACCATAATCGGAAGCCTGAGCACGGTATGATGGAATTCTGCCCCATGAGCTTGGGACAGACGGGGCGGCGGCATACACCGCCCCGCATTCCTGCTTTGTATTATAGCATTTCAAGTCGTTTGTCGATCGCTTCCAGCCGGGCTTGCAGATAGTCCTTCTGGTCTTGGAGTACCCCCTTCAAATCCACAGTGTCCATCTCGCGGACTGGCGCGTTCCAGGCCCTGAAGCCCGGCCCGTAGCCCCTGCCGTATCCAAGTCCGCATCCACGGCCGAAGCCCATCCCACGTCCGTAGATTCCGCCAGCAGCAATGCTGCCGTTGTTGCCGCAGGGGCCAAGGCCCCACCCGGTCTTCTTTCCCGCGCCTGCGGGTCCTGTTCCATCAAATCCTGGCATGTTGACCTCCTTTAGTCCTGCCTCTCAGCCTGCAAGGGCTGATCCTGAGATTGTAACTGGCATATGTCAGTTTCCAATCCCATCATAACAGGTTTCCGGCATATGTCAATATCCAGGAGAGAATATTTTTTAGAATATTTTGGAGACCATTTATCATGTGGGATTATTCAATGGGTTGCGAAGGGCTCCAAATGCATTCACTCGTCCATACGACTAATTCTGAATCTCTTTATTCGCAATCACTCAGGCCAGGTAACTGAGGGCAGCCAATGCAGCAACAGTGCCGTCCGCTGTGGCAGTGGTCAGTTGGCGGACTTGTTTTACGCGGCAGTCCCCGGCGACGAACACGCCCGGCGTTCCCGTCAGGCAGGTTTCGTCGGCGTCGACGTAGCCGTACTCGTTCAACGGGGCAACGCCGGCGAAAGGACCGTTCTCCGGCTCCAGGCCAATGGCAACGAAGAGACCATCGACGGAGACACGCAGTTCCTCCCCGGACGCCTCCTTGCGCACCATCACGTGTGAGAGGCCGCCATCCCCGCCGTGAATGGAGGTGACCTGTGCCCCGAAGATGCAGGAGACATTCTTTCGCCCCTGCAACGCCACGGCCAGCCTCTCCTCGCCGGTAAAAGAGTTCAGGTTTTGGATGACGGTCACCTGCTCGCAGATGTCGGCCAGAAAGATTGCTTCCTGCAGCGCTGTGTTGCCGCCGCCGACCATAGCGACCTTTTTTCCGCGGTAAAAGTCACCGTCGCACACCGCGCAGTAGCAGATGCCTTTGCCGGAGAGCTCCGCTTCGCCCGGTGCGCCGAGCATGCGGTGCTTCGCCCCCGCCGCGATAATCACGCTGCGGGCCTCGTATGAAGCGCCATCGTCCGTCCGCACGGCTTTATACGTACCTAAGTCCTCAACGCTGGTAACGGCCGCGATATCGAACTCCGCGCCAAGATTGATTACCTGGCCGAAGAGGCGGTCAGCGAAATCGCTGCCAGACATGCTGTCCGTGCCGGGGAAATTCTCCACTTTCGGGGAGTAGGCAATCTGCCCGCCAAAGGCGTTTTTCTCAAGCAGCAGGACGGACTTGCCCGCCCTTAGCGCGTAGAGCGCGGCGGTCATGCCAGCCGGGCCACCGCCAATGATCAGGATGTCATGCAAAGCTTGAACTCCTCTTCAAATCACGCAGTGACGGTCTGCGTCTGCAGGTAACGCTTGATGTCGGCAACACCCACATGCTGATGGACGGATTCACCCTGCACGACGGCCAGGGTAGGCGCTTGTTTGATGCCATATTGTATGGCTAGCTCCTTGTTCTCCACGGCGTACAGCTTCAGGTAGTCTGCACCTGCCTTGTCCAACAACATGGTGGCTGCGCGGCAGTTGGGGCAGGTCGCTGTGACGAACAGCAGCAGTTTGCCTCCTGTTGTCACTTCCATTTCTGGCGCTTTGGTGGCGGGGGAGGACACGGGATCCTCGGCAAAGTCGAACCCAGACAAAGTGGGGACGTACTCCCTGCGCTCCTTGAACTCCTGCGATTTTCCCGCATTCCAGTTCTGCACCGGGCGGTAATAACCCGTGATACGGCTGTATACCTCGGCCGGCTGGCCGCATTTCAAGCAGGTAAAATGCTCCCCGGCGAGGTAGCCGTGCTCTTTGCACACTGAATAGGTAGGCGAGAGGGTGTAGTAGGGCAGGGAGTAGTTCTCGGCAATCTTCCTGACCAGTGCGGCCGCAGCCTTCCAGTCGGGCAGCTTCTCGCCCAGGAAAGCATGGAAGACCGTGCCGGAGGTGTACTTGGTCTGCAAACCGTCCTGAATGTCCAGGGCAGAGAACACATCCTCCGTAAAGCCCACCGGCAGGTGGGAGGAATTGGTGTAGTAGGGGGTGCCGCCGTCCTGTGCCGCGGTGATGATGCCGGGAAAGCGCTTCACGTCGTGCTTGGCCAGCCGGTAGGCAGTCGACTCTGCCGGGGTAGCCTCCAGGTTGTACAGATCGCCATACTTCTCCTGGTAATCGCGCAGGCGATCCCGCATGTGGTCCAGTACCTCGGCCGTAAAACGCTGCGCCGCCTCGTGGGTCATATCCTGCCCGATCCAATTGGCGTTGAGCGCCGCCTCGTTCATGCCTACCAGGCCAATGGTGGAGAAATGGTTGTCGAAATTGCCCAAGTAATGCCGGGTATAGGGGTAGAGCCCCTCCTGGAGCAGTTTGGAGATGATGTCGCGCTTTACTTTCAGGGAGCGTGCGGAGATATCCATCATCCGGTCCAGGCGGCGGTAGAAATCCGCCTCGTCAGCCGCCAGGAAGGCGATGCGCGGCATGTTAATGGTGACCACGCCCATGGAACCGGTGGACTCACCGCTACCGAAGAAACCGCCGGACTTCTTGCGCAGCTCGCGCAGGTCCAGCCGCAGGCGGCAGCACATGCTGCGCACGTCGCTGGGCTCCATGTCGGAATTGATATAGTTGCTGAAGTAGGGCGTGCCGTACTTGCTGGTCATCTCGAACAGGAGACGGTTGTTCTCGGTTTCCGACCAGTCGAAGTCACGGGTGATGGAGTAGGTGGGGATGGGGTACTGGAAGCCGCGGCCGTCCGCGTCGCCTTCTATCATGATTTCGATGAAGGCCCGGTTGACCATGTCCATCTCGGGCTTGCAGTCCTTGTAGCAGTAGTCCTGCTCCACACCGCCCACAATGCAGGGCAGTTCCGCCAGGTCCGGCGGCACAGTCCAATCCAGCGTGATGTTGGAAAACGGCGCCTGTGTGCCCCAGCGGCTGGGCGTGTTCACCCCGAAAATGAAGGACTCGATCGCCTTCTTGACTTCTTCAAAGCTCAGACTGTCCGCCTTGACAAAGGGAGCAAGGTAAGTGTCAAAGGAGGAAAAGGCCTGCGCGCCTGCCCACTCATTTTGCATGATGCCCAGGAAGTTGACCATCTGGTTGCACAGGGTCGCCAGGTGTTTGGCGGGCTTGGAGCTGATCTTGCCGGGGATGCCGCCCAGGCCCTCTTTGATGAGCTGCTTGAGCGACCAGCCGGCGCAGTAGCCCGTCAACATGCTCAGGTCGTGCAGGTGGATGTCCGCGTTGCGGTGGGCATTGGCGATCTCCTCGTCGTAAATCTCACTGAGCCAGTAGTTGGCCGTGATGGCGCCTGAGTTTGAAAGGATAAGGCCGCCTACCGAGTAGGTGACGGTGCTATTCTCCTTCACGCGCCAGTCGGTCACATTGACATAGCTATTGACGATGTCGCGGTAGTCCAGGTAGGTGGACTTCATCTGGCGCAGTTTTTCACGCTGCTTGCGGTAGAGGATGTAGGCCTTGGCCACGTCGGCATACCCGGCCTGGGACAGCACGCTTTCCACGCTATCCTGGATGTCCTCAACGCTGATCAGCCCATTGCTGATCTTCTCGTTGAAGTCGGCGGTCACTTTCAATGCAAGGAAATCGATTACATTGTCTGTGTAGTGCCTCTCTACCGCATCAAACGCCTTTTTGATAGCGCCGGATATCTTAGCAATGTCAAATGCCGCCGTTTGCCCGTTGCGTTTCGTGACCTGGTACATCTCTTCGTCTCCTTTGACGTTATTCAAATGTTAAATGCCCCTGAGTTCAACTTCCTTGATATAAGGCCGGAGGCTGTCAGCCATAACCCGCATTTCGTCCTCCGCCACGGGGTGTAGGCCACTGCTTAATAGGTCTCCGGAATCGACGAAATGCTGGAGGAAGTAGCGCGGGGCGCCTTGCAGCCACCGGCCGATTTCCAGGACGTCTTCCAGGGTATGGAACTCCCGGACCAGGGTGGTGCGGAACTCGAAAGGAATACGCTCCCGCATCAGAAGCTCTGCGCTCTGAACCACCGCGTTCAGGTCCATTCCGGGCACACCAGCCGTTTCGGGATACTTCGCCAGGGTGTTCTTGATGTCCATCGCGGCGTAGTCCAGAAGACCTTCATCGATCAGCCGGCCCAACAGGTCCGGGTTGCTGCCGTTGGTGTCCAGTTTGACCACGTAGCCCAGCTCCTTGACCTCCCTGAGAAAGTCTGCCAAGCCCGCTTGCAGCAGGGGCTCCCCGCCGCTGACGCATACTCCGTCCAGCATCCCGACGCGTTTCCTAAGGAATGCGAGCACATCACCCTTGGATATCTCATCTCGCGACCGCTCCGGCAGCACTAACGCGGCGTTGTGACAGAAGGGGCAGCGGTAATTGCATCCAGGGGTAAACACTGAGCACGCCACTTTGCCTGGATAGTCCAGCAGGGTTAGTTTCTGCAAGCCGGCAATCTTCATCCTGGCATCTTCCTTCTCGCCAGCATAACCGGCACATATTGTGGTTGCCTTAGTGACTTACACAACATATAGTATTCCTTTCGTGCAGTCAAGGGCTTGGGCAATAACACTGCATCCAAATAATTCTGGTATGCGGAGTCCTTGTCCCTGAGAAACCAGACTGCGAGTATAAGCAACACGCCGGTGTGAGATAAAAAGAGAAGAAGGGCCCGGAAGCGGACCCTCCTTATCAGAACTAGGTTACGCTTTCTTTTCTCTCTTGAAGCACATAAACCAATCCAGGCAATACTTGTCTTCATCCTTGCTTTCCATACGCTCCTTGGCAGTGCCACAGGATCCGGCAGTGGGGATGATGACATCCTGCCCGGGGCGCCAATCAGCGGGAGTCGCCACTTTGTCTGCATCAGCCTTTTGCAGCGCCTGGATGATGCGCTTGATCTCATCGAAGTTGCGCCCGGTGGAAAGGGGATAATACAGGATCGTGCGGATTTTGCTCTCCGGATCAATCACGAACACAGCACGGACTGCCTGGGTATTGGACTGGCCGGGTTGCATCATTCCGTACTTGTTGGCGACTTCCATGCGGATGTCCTCGATGAGCGGGAACTTGACTTCCACATTCTTCATGCCCTTCCACTCCAGTTCCTGAATTCTGCGAAGCCAGGCAATGTGAGCGTACAGGGAGTCAACTGAGAGTCCAACCAGCTCTGTGTTCAAAGCTTTGAACTCATCCGCCATCGAGGCGAAAGTCATAAATTCGGTTGTGCAGACCGGGGTGAAATCCGCAGGGTGTGAAAACAGGATGACCCACTTTCCTTTGTAGTCCTCCGGAAAGTTGATGGTCCCCTGCGTTGTCACAGCCGTGAATGAAGGCGCCAGATCCCCGATGAGCGGCATGCGATTGTAGGTGACGGTGCTTGTGTTTTCCATAGTTTTTCTCCTTTCATTTCCGACATAAGTCGATTACGGTTTATATGTACCCTCTCCGTTTATTGTCTAAACCGTAATACCTGATGGAAATAATTGCACATCGCATACAAGGCTTAGCCGCGATTTCTCCGTTAGAAATTGCAGTTGCATATTCGGTTTTCGCGGCTTGTATTAGGCTTGAAGGACGAAGCCGCAATTAATAATTGTGCTGAACAGTAACCCAAATCAGCAGTTACATTTGCTCGATATCTGATTGGCTTGGTGAAGCAGAAGTGATGCAACCCCCTCCTCCAAAACGCAACCCCCTGGCGACCTCCGTGCGTTTGTATCAATTCTTTGCACTCAATACACGTCGGAGCAAAGTCCGCTCCATTCAAAACCGGGAAATCCCTTCTGGATTTCTCGGTTTTTCATCCCGCTCCCTTGCTCCTCCTTGCCCTGAAAAATCTGCGATTTTCCAGTGGGAGGCCCGGGTTTGCGGGGCTGTGGCATAGGGAAACATGTGTGGTTTTGTCACTTGATGAGCGCAGAGTTTCCACAGCCTGCCTTTGCCGCCAAAGGGCATGCCCCCTCCAAGCCTTTTAGACAACAAAGATTGATTATCGCCATGCAGTTTGCCGGCGGATGTGCTATAATTCTGCTCAACACAGCAGCAAACATGCAGCCCCAGCGATGTGCTTAAGCTGCCTGGTTTGCGACGCTACAACACCAAAATACATGAAAAGAAGGGGATGAAACATGAAACCGAACGGCATTTTGATGATTGAGCACCGACTGATTGAGAAGTTCCTGGTGATGGTTGGGCAGGAGATTGACCGCATCGATGAGCGGCTGGCGGCGGACGAGGGCTTCCTCAAATCCACCGTGGACTTTATCCGCAACTATGCAGACGGGATTCACCACGGCAAGGAAGAGGACATCCTGTTTGAACAGCTCAAGGACAAGGCCATGAATGCCGAGGAAACCGCGATGATGGAAGAGCTCAATGCGGAGCACGTGGTGTCGCGCCGCATGGTGTCGGAGCTGGTGGAAGCGGAAGCAGGGTATTTTGGCGGCGACCGGACCCAGCTTGATGTGATCAAGGAGAAGCTGACATTCCTGGTCAATTTCTACCCAGTTCACATCGCCAAGGAAGACAAGGATTTTTTCCCGAAATCCCAGCGATATTTCAGCGCCGAGGAGTTGGACCGGATGCTGGCGGAGTTCCAGGCCTTTGACAGCGGCATGGACAAGGAAAAATACAGCAGGATGTATGAGACCATGAAGGCAGAGCTGGAGAAATAATCCTGTTCGAATGAAAAACCACTCGTGAGCCGTGAACTGCACTCCAGAAGTTGGACAGTAACATCAAGCGGCCGGGAAGGGATGAGTTCGGTATTCATCCAGGCTCATCCCTTTTGGTTTGAGTTTCATTCGTTCATGGAAAAACATCGGATAAAGGCTGAAAAGAAGAAAGAAAACAGGATGAAAGTGTGTCAAATTCAGACGGTAAGCAAGATTCAGACCTCCTGTTGACAAATCGAGACACACTTGGTAAATTCTATTCAATGTGAACAATTTTGAAAATCGAAGGGAGATTTCATATGAAACGTGTTGTCACTGTTCTTATGGTTCTACTGCTTGTGGTTTCCTTTACATCCCCTGCTTTTGCAGCAGCAAAAATGACTGTCGTGAACAAGAGTCTTATCACCTTTGAAGGTGACTGGAAGGGCTATTTTTTCGCAAAAGTTGAAAACACCGGGGATGCTGCCGGATACCTTGAGTATGGCGGGAAACTGGTCGGATTCAATGCTGATGATGATATCATCCTCACCGAAAACTATGTCGGCAGCTATCCCTCCCGGATGCGACTTGAACCTGGCGAGTATGCCTACATCAGGGAATATTTTTTAGAAAACGCGTTAAAAACCGATACCATCGCAGATTACAAGTTTAGTATAAAAACTGAGGACCGTGGGAGCGATTACACAAAATTGCCCTGTGAAGCAAAACTGGAGTATTCATCAGCAAGTAAGTATGACAACTACATCAATGTCACATTTACCAATACAACAGAATCAACGCTGTATGGATTTGCAGTCACGGTGGCAGCATTTGACCAAAAGGGAGAACTGGTATTTGTAGAAGGGGACTCCACGTCCTCCATCGGTGTACACCCGGGTAGCACGCTCACTTTGAAATTGCGCATTGACTCAGATTTGGCTGAGTACTTTCAAAGAAAAGACATCAAACTTACTGAGGTCGATGCCTTTGTCTACATTGGAGAATAGCATCAACTGCCTGGTATCTGCCTGAAGATTCTCCCTCTTTCGCATTGAACCATTTTCAAGAGCCCAATGAGGCTCTTTTCTTATTGCTTGGCGCGCAAGGTATTGGTTGGAACGAACCTGTGACGACACCCGTGTTTATTCCGCCATCTCCCCCCGGTATTTCTGCATCAAGCCATGGAAGATCTCGCCGGCACTGGGAGGCGTGTAGGTGATGGCGTTGGCGCCGGCCTCGATGGTGGCCAGGATGCTCTCCTGGGTGGGGCCGCCGGTGGCCATGATGGGCACTTCCTCCCCCAGGGTGTCCCGGATGCGGCGCACCAGCTCCACGGTTTTGGGGCCGCCTGACACGTTTAAGATGTCCGCACCGGCCTTGATTTTCCCGGCGATATCCTCCTCTTTTGAGCCCACGGTGGCGATGAGGGGGATGTCCACCACGGCGGCCAGCTCCCTGATCATGCCCTGCTTCATGGGGGCGTTCACCACCACGCCGTAGGCCCCCAGCAGCTCTGCCTGGAGGGCCAGGGCAATGCAGCGCTGACCGGAGGTGGTTCCGCCGCCCACCCCCACAAACACCGGGCAGCGGGCCATGTTGAGAACGGCGGTGGTGATGTTGAGCTGGGGGGTGAAGGGGTAGACGCACAGGACGGCCTGGGCGTTGTTGTTGGCGATGATGGCCACGTCCGTGGTGAAGATGATGGATTTGATGCGGGTGCCCATGATGTTGATGCCGGAGCACTGGTAGATGACCTCGGGGATGACGATGCTGTTTCTGCGCAGCTCCGTGGACAGGCCCGGGCTTGGGCGTCTGTTGGGATCGTTTTTCATGCGGGGCCTCCTTTCCTGATGGTACATCAGCAGGCTGTGCCGGGTTTTATTGTACCACAGGGAAAAGGGCATTCCGGCAAGGCGCAGGGATCCCCTTGTTTGTCGACAAAGTGTCTGCAGACACTTTGTCGATGAGGAGGAGCGGGCATTTTCCATTGGTCGCTGCGCTCCCGGTCATGGAAAATGCGCGGTATGAATTGCTTCGCAATTCGCCCCGCCCGCCCGGCAGAGCCGGGCGATACGATTTCACTCAGAGGGCTGTGCCCTCTGAAACTCCCCCTTTGATTTGGTTTATCTTCATTCTAGGCATCACCGCAAAGCGCAGTTTGTCTTTGTATTTCTTTTGTTTTCAAATGTTGGCCGGGTTAACCGTTGTGGTGCTGCTCTGCTTCCACCCTCCGGGCTCGTATTTCTTCCTGCATCCTGTCGCACCAGCCATCCCATTTTTCCTGGTATTCCGATGCGCTCACAATGCGGGCCGTCAGGGCTGCGGGGCTGGTGATGCCCTGCTCCAGGCAGGCTGCCACACAGGCCTGGTACATCTCCCAGTCCAGTTCCTCCGTTTCCCAGACCATGGGCAGTTCTGTGAGCCCCGCCCCAAGGGCCGCCACCGCCCGGGTGTGGCCGTCGGTCATTACCAGTAGGCCGTCCAGCACCTTGATGGGGATGGGCGGGAAGAAGCGGAGGTCATGGGGGTCGAACCATTGCTGCACCTGCTTGAGTTTTTCCTCCGAGATGAACAGCTGGGAGGGCTGCATACAGTGGATGCTGAGGGTCTGGGGCGGCATGGCGCTTTGCTCCTTCGGGTGTTGTGGGGGTCAGGGAGTTACAGGATATCGCATTCTTCAGATAAATAACAGACCCGCCTCACAAAGGAGGCGGGCCTGCCGTCAGGCGTCCATCAGGCTTTCGGGCTGGGGTTACTGGTATTCCGTCCGCACCAGGCGCATTTTGTCGTCCATCACCTTGATGAACTGGTCCAGGGTGATGGCGCCGGTGAAGTATTGCTGCAGGGTTTGGTTGTCCTGGGCATAGGCCAGCCACTGGGCGTTGCCCAGGCCGTTCATCAGAAAGAGGGTTTTGATGTAGGCGTGAATCAAGTCCATGTCCTCTTTGGTGGCAAGAAACTTCAGGTGCTCCTTGCTGCTCTCATAGTCCTTCTGGTACCAGGACAGGTTTTCCTCCAGGTTGCTCTTCTCCGCGCCCTCCGCTTTTTTCAGCTCCTCCTCCATGGCCTTGATTTTTCTTTCCTTGAACTTCATGGCCATCTCATAGTCGGGGTTGGGGACGTCCTCAGAAACCTCCAGGTTGAAGGCCATGGTGAAAATGGGGTCCTGGTCCTCCAGGAAGTACTGGATAAAGCGGGCAGCCTCCTCCTTATGTTTGGTGGTGGACAGCACGGTGAGCATGGTGAAGTCCGCCCTTTTGTAGTAATTGCCCCCCTCCGTTAAGGGGAGGTTCAGGGGCAGGCGGCGGCGCTCCCCCTGGTTGTTGATGCCGGTCATGTACTGGGGCTCATAGCCCTCGTTGCTGATGATCAGCTGTTTTTTATCCCGCATCTCCTCCATCATGGCCCGGTAGCCCGGGTCGTCATAATTGGCTTCCAGGCCAAAATCGCCAAAGTCGATGCTGTCGATGCGCTGCAGGGTCTCCCGGAAGGCCGGGGCGTCAAAGACCAATTCCTCCCTGGCTCCCAGCCGGGCGTCGATGTAGGTGTTGATGAATAGGCGGCGCAGGTATTCCTTGTAGTTGCTTTCGCCAAAGAGCCGGAAATCCGTGTGTTCCTCATGCAGCCCGTTCACCCAGCGCTCGGTTAAATCAATCAATTCGGGAAAGGAGGCGGGGATGGGCAGGCCGGATTTTTTAAAGGCCTCCTCGTTGTAGGCCACCGGCTGGACCATCATGTTGGCGGGGGCGGCATAGATTTTCCCCTCCTTCACATAGGCATCCTGCAGGTTGGGGCTGAAGGTGGATACATAGTCCCGGATGTGGGCGTTGCCGGAAAGGTCCTGGAGGTAGCCTTTTGTGATCAGCTTGTCCAGGTCAAAGGCGGAGGCGTTGATGGGCATGATGTCCACCTCCACCTGGCCGGTCAGGAACATGGCGGCCAGCTTCTCCGGGCCCACATAGCCCACGGCCTCATCGGTGCGGCGCAGCACCACCTTGTCCATCTTGTTGAGAATGCGCATGAGGGCCCTGCCGTCCATCATGTCCAGGCCGGCCCCCATCACCAGGGGCACATAGCCCTCCAGGCCTTTTTCCGTGCGCTCCCGCAGGAAGATGTTGTGGCCAAAGGCAATGGCCAGCCTGCCGTCAGGCAGGGGGGTCACCCCGCCCTGGGTGCTGCTGGTGAACAGGGTGTACATGGGCAAATAGCCGATGAGCCGCTCCTGCTTGAAGGGGGCGTCATAGCGATAGAGGTCGGTGTCGGTGTAGGTGTACAGAGCATCTTCCTGGGGATCGTAGTACACGCCCATCAATTCATCGGAGTTTTCGGAATTTTTTGTAAAGCTGCCCACCTCCTGAAGGCTGTCATCCGCTGGGTTGAACACCACGATGGCGGGCTTTTTCATGGCCTGGGTTTGCTGATCCCAGGCGTTGTTGATGTCGAACTGCAATCCGATCAGCTTGCCGTCCTTGTAGGGAGAAGCGGCCTGCAGGTGGGCAATCTGGTGCTCCTTGCGCTCCCCGGTTTTCAGGTCAAAGCTGTAGAGGTCTGCCGGCTTCTCCTCATAGTTGGAGAAGCGGAGGTAGAGCCTGCCCCCGTGATGAGGCTCCACTGGGGGTCCTGCACCCGCTGGAAGCGGCCTTCCCCTTCGATAAAGGCTGACAGGTCCAGGGACACAGGATTGCTGCACACCAGCTTGTCCCCCTCAATGGCCAGGGTGTAGAGGCTTTGGGCGGCCAGGTCCAGGCCGTAAAGGCTGTCCCCATCGCTTAAAATGGCCTTGATGTAGGGGGCCCCTTCCTGGTCCGCCCCCTCCAGGCTGTCCGGGCGGTGCTGATAATTGGGCATGAGCACCCGCTTCCTGGCGGCAGTGTCCCCGGGCGAAAAAGTATACAGATAGCTGGTGGTGCGGATGTACAGGGTGTCCCCCGCCCGGGCCACCGCCTTCACCATCTCATAGGCGGTGTAGGCCTGGGGCTGCTCCAAGAGGGCGGTGCCAAAGAGGTTGCTGACCTCCTCCTGGGCCAGGGCCGGCAGGGGCACCAGGGGCAGCAGGCACAGGGCCAGCAGCAGGGCCAGGCCGCGGAAGGGCCGGGCAGGCTTTTTGTTTTTTCGCTTGGATGTGGTTCTCATGGGTTCTACCTCCTTCTTGTGGTGTCAAGATGGGGTTACAGAAGCAACAAGGTGTTGCGCGCAGGCAACAAAAACGCAGGGTATTTAACCTCCTTATCTATTAGACGGTTGAGGAGGCCCTTTTGTTGCCCAAGAAAAAGTATTTTTGTAATGAAATTGTAAATATTTTGCCAAAAATCACAGGATGGCCTGCAATAGCCCCTGAAACCGCTGTTATCCTGTCAACACCGCTGCATCACCTGGACATAAAAGCGCACCAGGTCCGGCAGCAGGGCAATGGGAATTCGCTCGTCCTGGCTGTGGATCATCTGAAGCTGCGCCCGGCTTAAGGGCAGGCCGGTGAAGCGGTAGACATGCTGGCTGATGCGGCAGAAATGCCGGCTGTCGCTGGCGGCCACCATCAGGTAGGGGGAGATGATGGTATTGGGATAGATGGCGGCGATGGCGCCGGTGAGGCGCTCCCAGGCTTCACCCTTGGTAGGGGAGACGCTGGAGGGCTCGCTGCCCCGGTCGATATTCACCGCTACCCGCGGGTCCCGGATGATGCGCGCCAGCCGGGCTTTGGCCTGCTCCTTGCTGTCCCCGGAAATCAGGCGCAAATTGAGGCCGGCACGGGCCTCATTGGGCAGTACGTTGTAGGCCGGGCTGGCCGAGAGCCGGGTCTGGGCCACGGTGGTGCGCACCAGGGCGTTGAGCTCGCCGCCGGTCTTTTTGCAGATGAGGTTCAAAAGGGGCGCAAAGCACCAGAGGTTGGCGAAGATCAGCTTGTACAGGAAGGTGGAATGGCGTCCCAGGGTGTCAAAGAGCTCCCGGGCGGCCTTGGTGAGGGTGAAGGGAAAGGGCTTTTGGTGGAGGCGGTGAAGGGCCCGGGCCAGGATGCCCACCGCCTGGCTGGCCGGGGGCGCGCTGGCGTGGCCGCTTTTGCCGGTAGCCACCAGGTCTGCAAAGACGTTGCCTTTCTCGGCAATGCCAATGAGGGCTGCCGGGGTGGACACCCCGGGGAAGACGTTGTTCACAATGGCCCCGCCCTCATCCAGGACGAAGGCCGGGCGGATGCCCTGCTGCTCCAGGTAATCCACAATGGCGGCGGCGTCGGCTCCCAGGCATTCCTCGTCCCCGCCAAAGGAGAGATAGAGGTCGTGTTTGGGGGTGAAGCCTTCCTTCAGCAGGCTTTCTGCCGCCTCCAGGATGGCCATGAGGGTGCATTTGGTATCCAGGCTGCCCCGGCCCCAGAGCTCGCCCTCGATGACCTCCCCTGAAAACGGCGGGTGGGTCCACAGGGCTTCCTCCACCGGCACCACGTCGTAATGGGCCATGAGGACGGAGGGATGGCCCGATGATTGCCCCGGGAGATGCAGCAGCAGGCCGTTTTTGCCCAGTTTCTGAAAACCCGCCCGGGCAAAGACCCTGGGGTAGGTGTCCTGCAGCAGGCCCACAAAGCGGTCAAACTGCTTCTGGTCGGCCCGGCCTTCCTCCGCATAGCTGATGGTGGGGATCCGGACCATGGCCTGGAGGCTGGCGGTGAGGCGCAGGTGGTCGATCTCCATCTCCCCTGCCGCCGCCGTCACCGGGCGGGGCGGCACAAACAGCAGCGCCCGCACCATGATGGTGAGGAGGAAGGCCGCCAGCAGGCCCAGGGCGATGTACAGGGCGATCATGGGCTGTCCTTTCCCCCCTCCCCCAGCAGGCCCTTCTTGTACAGCACCCGGGCCACGCCGATGGCGATGGCTGCCCCAACCGGCACCAGGATGCTGACGCTACTAGACAGGGAGGGCACCAGGAGGAAGAGCACCACCATGAACACCAGGGGGGCGGCCGCGATTTTGGGGTTTTTGCTGATGAAGACCATCCCCAGGGCGCCGAACATGGCGGGGAGGATGTTGTCAAAGGCTGGCTTTAGGGCCGGGGACTCCAGCAGGGGCTGGAGGCTGCCCAAGAGCAGCACCCCCAGGGCGATGATCACGGTGGTGACGATGGAGCTGGAAGCGATGGCGATGGTGGAAATCACATCCCCCTCCTCCGTCCCGGCCCGGACACGGGCGGCCTCCATGGCATTGAGGGCCGCCGGCACCTTGAGGTTGGTGAGGTTGCCGGTGACAAAGCCCAGGTAGCTGCCCCCGGTGCCCAGCATGGGCACAAAGGTGAAGACCTCGATGATGCCCACCGTCCAGTACAGGGGCGCCACCCCCAAGAGGGCCTTGAACACCGCCGTCAAGGGCGGCCAGGCGTTGAAGTAGACGCTGATGGCCAGGGGCACCATCAGCATCAGAGTGAGGGCTGTCCAGCCCCAGATGCGGCCATGCAGGTGGACGCTGCGCTGGTAGGGGGACAGGGCGACGCTTGTCTGTTTTTCTTTCATGTGGCTGTCCTCCTTAAGCCATCAGGGCGGTGATGGGGATGGCCAGGGCCATGGCCCCCAGCATGGAGATGGGCATGGCATACTGGGTGAGCCAGTCCCATTTCAGTTTCTTGATCAGAAGGCCGCAGACGGCCATGAGCAGGGCGCTCACCAGGGCCACCGCAATGGGGATGAAGCCGGGCAGGCCCAGGCGCACCTTGGCAAACAGCAGGCCCACAAAGGCGCTGATCATGCCCAGGAAGAGGCTATCCGACAGGATCTGCCCCCAGCGCCGGTCCTTGCCCCCCAGGCGGCTCATGCCCCCCTGGATTTTCTTCAGGCCCAGCAGCACCAGGATGAGGCCGGAGAGGATGCCCGCCGTCATCACCCAGGCGATGACGGAAAAGGTCTGGGCCCTTGTGATGGTCTCCGTCACCGTGGCCCCCATGGTGCTGGCCGCCAGGGTGGCGGCGGGCAGCTCGTAGGTGACAGCCCCCAGTACCGACAGCCGCAGCCAGGGCAGGGGCAGGCCCAGGAACTGGCTTAAGGTGATGACCCCCACCAGGATGCTCACCGCGGGGGCGATGGAAAACAGGGCGCTGGCAAAGACCGTCTTGCGGATGACGGCGGCCTCCATGTTCAGTTTCCGGGCCTGGCGCAGGGCCTTGACGAGGAAGAAGGCCGACTGGGCGATGACGAAGGCCACCACAATGCCGGCGATGAGGTACAAAACTGGATGGTTGACCGAGAACTCCATAAAACCGCCTCCTTATGTCCGTTCGTTGAGCAGGGCGAACACCGCCATGATGGCGCCGCCCGCCAGCTGCCAGGGGCTGATGGCCTCCCCCAGGAGCAGCACCGACAGCAGCACCGCCACCAAGGGGTCGATGTAGCTCATGATGGCCACCTGCTGGCCCCTGAGCCTGACGATGGCCAGGAAGTACAGGCAATAGCAAAAGCCGGTGTGAAACAGGCCCAGAATCAAAAGGGACAGGCTGCCCCGCAGGTCCAGCTGGTGCAGGTGAAAGCCCCCGGTGAGGAGCACATAGGGCACCATCAAAAGGACGGCGGCCCCAAACTGCACATAGGTGCGCAGGATGCCGTCCACCTGGCCGGCCGCCTTGTTGCTCATCACCACTACGGCGTACAGCACGGCGGAAGCCAGGGCCAGCAGCACCCCCTGCATGCTGCCCCCCGCCGTGCCCGAGGCCCCCAGCAGCAGCACCAGGCCCAGGGTGGACATGATGAAGCAGAAGCTTTGCCAGGGGCTGAGGCGCTCCTTGAGCAAAAGGACGCTGGCCAGCACCATGAAGGTGGGGGCGGCATAATAAACCAGGGTGGCGAGGGCAATGGTGGCGTGGCGGTAGGCTTCAAACAGCAGCATCCAGTTGACCGCCATGACAGCGCCGGTGACGGCAAAGCGCTTAAGCTGCCTGCGCTGCTGCTTCAGCTGGGCAAAGCGGCCGGTGGCACCCAGAAAGAGCGACAGAAACAAAAAGGCTATGAGGGCCCGGAACAGGGCGATTTCTGAGGAGGGCAGGGGGATGGCCCGCACAAAAAGGCCCACGGTGCCAAAGGCCATGACAGCCGTGACCAGCATCAAGCGGCTGGCCTTGGGGCTGGGGTTCTGCCATTGTCTGCTTTCCTGGGCCTGCATGCTGCCTCCCGGTGTTTTCTCTTGTTGTGATGGTATGAAAAGCCCGCCAGGCGGTCAAGTATTCCTTTGGTACAAAAAATGCCCCCGCTGCTTCTGTGGCGAAGGCATGTGGCGGCCCGGGTTCAGGCGCCGGTATCCAGGGGGCCGGTGTAGCCGCCGATGCCCCCCACATTGGCGGCGCCCTCATAGCCCATGCGCTTGAGCATGCCGGCCGCCATCATGCTGCGGCCGCCGGAGGCGCAGTACAGGTAGACCGGCGCCGATTTGTCAGGCACCAGCTCCTGCACCTGGCCGATCTGGTCCAGGGGTACGTTCAGGGCACCGGGCACATGGCCGCAGGAAAACTCCTGCCGGGTGCGGACGTCGATGATGCACACTCCCGGGTTTTTCCCTTTTTCGGCCACCGCCTCCATCATGGTTGTGCGGTTGCCCCGTCCAAACAAATCAAAAATAGCACTGTCCTCCTCTTGCATGGTCGCTTCTCATTATGTCACGCCGGATGGGGGATGAAACCCCGGGCCTGAACTTTTGCCTGCATCCAAAAGCGCCCTCCCCGGGGATGCCGGGAAGGGCAAGCGGCCAGAAGTGCTTACAGCGCCTTGAGGGCCTCAAAGACTTCCTCGATGTCCGGCAGCTGGGGCACGTCGTAGACCTTGATCCAGCGGACGATGCCCTGCTCGTCCACGATGATGTTGGCCCGGCCGGATGCCCCCAGCTCCTCCAGGAAGAGGCCCTGCTCCTTGGCCACGGCGCCATGGGGGTAAAAGTCCGCCAGCAGCTTCACCTTGTTGATGCTCAACACATTGGCCCACACCTTCTTGGAGGGGGCTGCATCCACGCTGAGGCCCAGGGGGATGGTGTTCAGCTCCTCAAAGCGGCTGTGGTTGGCCTCCAGGGCCCGCATCTGGTCGGTGCACACGCTGGTCCAGGCCAGGGGATGCCAGGACAGCAGCACCTTTTTGCCTTTCAGGTCGGACAGTTTCACGGTGCCGCCCTGGTTGTCCGCCAGGGTGAAGTCCGGGATGGGTTTTCCAATTTCCAGTTTCATTAAATCCTCCAATCTGTATCAGGCCATACCTGCACATGCTGTTGTCACCCCATGTATACCCGGAACGGGCACAAGTTAACGCCCTTGAAGCTTTCCGGGGCCGGTGCTATACTGAAAACACTTGATACCCACCCATCATTGAATAGGCAAAAGGAGTTTCACATGCTTCCACGCATCACGCTTTTGGCCACCGGCGGCACCATCGCCAGCCAGCAGACCGACCAGGGCCTCATGCCCCTGACCACGGCTGCGGGCATCCTGGAGTTCATGCCCAGCCTGAAAGACCTGGCAGACCTGAAGGCGCAGGACGTGTTCATGCTGGACTCCAGCAACATCCAGCCGGAGGAATGGCAGCTGCTGGCCAGGGCCGTGCAGGAGGCTGCCCGGGATGCAGACGGCATCGTCATCACCCATGGCACAGACACCATGGCCTACACCGCCTCCGCCCTCAGCTTCATGCTGCCGGGAATCACCATCCCGGTGATGTTCACCGGCTCCCAGCTGCCCCTGCACCACCCCCATTCCGATGCCCCGGGCAACCTCAGGGAGGCCTTTGCCATGGCCCTGTCCGGCCGGGCGGGGGTGTTTGTGGCCTTTCAGCACAAGGTGATTTACGGCACCCGGGCGGTGAAGATGCGCACCCTGGGCTTTGACGCCTTTGATTCCATCAACCTGCCCCCGGTGGGCACCTTTGATGCCGTGGGCCTGCACCTGGAGGACGAGCCGGCCCCCTGCCCGGCCTTTGACCCCGGGGAGGATCCCCTGGCCATCGACCCCAAGGTCTTTTTGCTGAAAATGATGCCGGGCACCAACCCGGACATTTTCGACCACATCCTAAAAGCCGGCTACCGGGGCCTGGTGTTGGAAGCCTTTGGCCTGGGGGGCCTGCACTACATCCGCCGCAACCTGATCGACAGCCTGCGGAAAATCAGCTCTGCCGGGGTCATCACCCTGGTGACCACCCAGTGCCTGTACGAGAAGGCGGATTTCAATATCTACGAGGTGGGCAAGGGCTTTCAGGTGCCCGGCATCTACGGCGCCCATGACATGACCACCGAGGCCGCCGTCACCAAACTGATGTGGGCCCTGGGGGACATCAAAAAGCGCCAGCCCCTGTTGACCCAGTGCCTGGCGCATGAGATGTGCTTTCTGGAGTAAGAATTATATCGGCAGGAAGGGCAGGAACCGCTGCACCAGGTATTTCCCCCACGCCAGGGTTTCCCGGGCGTGGTTTTTAATCCAGTATTCCGCCTTGATGGGGCTGCCCACCCCGGAGGGGTTCAGACCCAGGTCCCGTGCAATCTGCATGGCCCGGGGCAGGTGGTAGTTGCTGGTGACAATCAGGATGTCGATGGTGCGGTTTTCCAGCAGCTTGATGGCGTTTTCGATGTTTTCCCGGGTGTTGAAGGAGCTTTCATCCATCAGCACATGCTCGGGCCTTACGCCCCGGTCCGTCAGCCAGGCCGCCATGACGGAGGCCTCGGTGGCGGGCTCGTCCGCCCCCTGGGCGCCGGTGACCACGATGGGCATGGGCTGCTGCCGGTAGATTTCCAACGCCTTGTCCAGCCGCCAGGTGAGCTGCACGCTGGGATTGCCGTCCCGCTCCACCTGGGCACCCAGCACCACGATGGCGTGGTAGGTGCCTGGCCGGGGGATGGTGTATTCCTTGTACAGGAGGTGGCCAAAGAGGCCCATGAAGGCCAGGACCCCCAGGATCACAAGGGTAAATATCATTCGGAACACCCGGGTGATGCACCCGGGCCTGCTGTTTCTTGCCATAGGTACTCCTTTTGCATCAGATCTGCCCGTTGCCGGCGAAGCTGTAGGCCGCGTCCCCTGCGATGATGATGTGGTCCTTCAGGGTGATGGCGAGGGGAGCCAGGATGTCTTTCAATGCCTTTGTCATCTGAAGGTCCGCCCGGGAGGGCTGGGCCAGGCCGGAGGGGTGGTTGTGGGCCAGGACGCAGCTTGCAGCCCCGGCCCGCAGCAGCTCCCTGGCAATCAGCCGGGGGTAGACCGCCGTCTCCCCCTCATCCCCGGAGGACACCAGGCTGCTGGTGATGAAGTGGCCCCGGGCGTCCAGGGACAGCACCATGAAGCGCTCCACCGTCTCCCCCATCAGGAGGGCCTGGCAGCGGCGGATGAGGGCGTTCCCTTCCAGCCGGTCGCCCCCGTCCTGCACCAGGCCTTCCCGGTACAGCCGGAACAGGGGCAGCAGCAGCGCAATCAGGGAGGCTGCATGGGGGCCGATGCCCGGCACCGTCTGCAGGTCCTTCACAGAGGCCTGGAGCACCCGGTGGAACGAGCCAAAGTGGCGCAGCAGCGCGTGGGCCAGGGGGTTCACGTCCTGGCGGGGGATGGCGAAGGTGAGCAGCAGCTCCAGCGCCTCATGGGGCGCGAAGCCGGTGAGCCCTGATTGCAAAAAGCGCTCCCGCAGCCGGGCCCTGTGCCCGGCATGGGGATGGGATGCGCCCTTCCCTTGCTGTTCCATGGGCGCAGTATAGCATATTTTCTGAAAGCCCATCAATCATGACAAAAAAAGGGCCCGGAGGCCCTTCCGAATGAAGATAAACCATATCAAAGGGGAGTTTCAGAGGGCACAGCCCTCTGAGTGAAATCGTCTCGCCCGGCTCTGCCGGGCGGGCGGGGCGGTTTGCGCAGCAAACCATTCCGCGCATTTTCCATGACCGGGAGCGCAGCGACCAATGGAAAATGCCCGTTCCTCCCAATCGACAAAGTGTCCGCAGACACTTTGTCGACACTAAAAAAGGGCCCGAAGGCCCTTTATCAGGTGGAGCTTCTGGCTTAGCCAATCGCCCCCTGCTTCAGCACAAGCACATAGTACAGGTTCACCACAAACACCAGCACAGTGACCCCCACAAAGACGTAGCGGCCGTAGTAATAAAAGCCGTTGCCCGCCTTGCGTTCCAGGGCGCCCTTGTTGATTTCCTCCAGCACCCAGTCTTTGGAGCAGAACCAGAAGAACATGATGGCGGCCAGGAGGGCGCCGGCCGGGATGATGTAGATGCTGACGATGTCCATGAGCTGGCCCAGGTTGTCCGCGTTTTCAAAGGGCAGGCCCACCACAAAGGCCAGGCCGCACACGATGAGCACGCTGGCCCAGCGGGGCAGCTTGAAGACGGATTTCACCGCGTCCACCGGGGTTTCAAAGAGGTTGATGAGGGAGGTGATGCCGGCGAAGGTGATGGCCACAAAGAAGAGGATGGAGAAGATGCGGCCGCCTGGCAGGGCCTGGAGCACCTCCGTCATGGTGAGGAAGAGCAGGGGCGGCCCGGCGCCTGGGTCCTTGCCGTAAGCGAAGGCGGCAGAGATGATGAGGACGGTGGCCAGCACCGAGGCCAGAGTGTCATACACCGCCACATGCTTTGCCGCCTTGCGCACGTCCTCCTTGTCGCTTAAATAGCTGCCGTAGATGACGGTGCCGCTCCCGGCCAGGGATAGGCTGAAGAAGGCCTGGCCCAGGGCGAAGACCCAGGTGTTGGGCTGGGCCAGCTTGGTGAAGTCCGGTGTCACCAGGAACTTGAGGCCCTCCAGGCTGCCCGGCACGGTGAAGACCCGGATGCCGAAGATGATGAAGAGCACGAAGATCATGGGCACCATCACCTTGTTCACCACCTCGATGCCCCGGGACACCCCGGCAACCAGCACCGCCACGGTGATAGCCATAGCTATGGCGTGCCAGGGCAGGCTGCCCAGGCTGCCCACAATCTGGCCGAAGTAGGGCCCCACCTCGTTGGTCATCAGGGCGCCGGTGATGGAGCCCACGGTGTAGCGCAGGATCCAGCCCACCACCACGGTGTAGCCCACTGCGATGCCAAAGGAGCCTAAAACCGGGATCCAGCCCAGGATTTTGCCGATCACCGGGTTCTTTTTGGCCTGGCGCAGGGCCTCTGCAAAGGCGCCGATGGGCCCGGAGCGTGTCCCCCGGCCCAGGGCGGTTTCCTCCACAATGCCGATGTAGCCGATGAAGGCCACAAAGAGGAAATAGGGAATCAGGAAGGCTGCGCCGCCAAACTGGCCCACCCTGTACGGGAACAACCAGATGTCGCCCATGCCTAAGGTGGATCCGACGCAGGCTAGGATGAAACCAATCCGCGAGCGGAATTGGTCCCGGGGTTTTGACAGATCAGGTTGGAGCGTGTTCTTGTTGTCCGTCATGTGGGGAGTCTCCTTTCAAGTTTTCATCCGGCAGGGCACGGAAGGATATAAAAATCCCTGGACATTCCTTCATGTATCTGCGGCTGATTGGGTCATTATGGCCCGGGCAGGAAGGGGATGTCCAGGGATGGGCTGTTTTTTCCTTGTTCGGTGGGGCTTAGCCCGCAATCGGCGCCAGGGAGGCCTGGAAGTGGCGCAGGATGGGGGGCTCCCAGGTGATGCGGTAGCCGTGTTTGATGGCCGCCCGGTTCTTCCACACCGCCTCGATGCCCTCCAGCACCATGTCGTAATGGGACTGGGTGTAGACCCGGCGGGGGATGGCCAGGCGGGTGAACTCGTTCTGGGACTTGATTTGCTCCCCGGTGTCCGGGTCGTTGCCCATCATGTAGCTGCCGATGTCGCAGGTCCTCAGGCCGCACTCCTTGTACAGCTCGATGGCCAGCACCTGGCCCGGGAACTCATCATAGGGCAGCTGGGGATAAAAGCGGGCGGCGTCCAGGAAGATGCCGTGGCCCCCGGCCGGGGCCTGGTAGGGGATGCCCATCTCATCCAGGCGGGCGCCCATGTATTCCATGGTGCCCAGGCGGTAGCGCAGCCAGTTTTCGTCCATGCCCTCGTACAGGCCCACCCGGAGGGCCTCCAGGTCCCGGCCGTTGAGGCCGCCGTAGGTGTAAAAGCCTTCAAAGGAGATGCAGTTGGCCTTGATCTTGAGGATGTAGGGCGCGTTGCCGTCCTTCACCCCCAAGAGGCCCCCCATGTTCACGATGGTGTCCTTCTTGGCGGACATGGTGAAGGTGTCCGCCAGGGCGAAGAAGGTCCGGGTGATCTCCCGGATGGACATGTCCGCGCACTCCGGCTCCCGGAGCTTCACAAACATGGCGTTTTCGGCGAAGCGGGCGGCGTCGATGTTGAGGTGAATCCCGTATTTCCGGCAGATGGCCGCGGTGTCCCGCATGTTTTGGAGGGACACGGGCTGGCCGCCGGCGGAGTTGTTGGTGATGGTCATCACCACCATGCCGATGTTTTCCGGCCCTTTGTCCAGGATGTGGGCCTCCAGCTTTTCAATGTCCATGTTGCCCTTGAAGGGAGCCCGCAGCTGGGAATCCAGGGCCTCGGGGTTGCAGGCCTCCAGGCAGCGGGCGCCGGCGATTTCCACATGGGCCCTGGTGGTGTCAAAAAACAGGTTGGCGATGGCATACTTGCCCTTGTGGAGGAAAATGGGCATCAGCACCTTCTCTGCCGCGCGGCCCTGGTGCACCGGCTGGGTGAACTCGTAGCCGAAGATGTCCTTGGTGGCCTCCATGAGCTTGTAATAGCTTTTGCCTCCGGCATAGGCCTCGTCACCCAGCATCATGGCGGACCACTGGGCGTCACTCATGGCGTTGGTGCCGGAGTCGGTGAGGGTGTCCACATAGACGTCCTCACCCTTCAGGCGGAACATGTTGTATTCGGCTTCCTTCAGTGCCTGTTCCCGGTCGGCCCGGGTGGTGATTTTGATGGGCTCCACCATCTTGATGCGGTAGGGTTCAGGGATGAATCGCGGCATGGACCTGTCCTCCTGTTGTGTTGTCCGTCCCGGCACAGGAAAAGAAGCATTTGAAATTCGGGATGTGTTTGTGCCTGCTTATAAAGTACCGAAAACAGCCTGTATTGTCAACAAAAAACCGCCCGTAAGGGGCGGTGTGTACAATGGATTTGATTGATCAGGCTTTGATGTCCTCCCCCAGCCAGAAGCGCTTTAAGGGCAGGAAGAGCATCAGGCCGATGGTGAGGGCGATGGCGGTTTCCGGCAGCATGTAGCCGCCGTTGTACACCAGGGAGTACAGGGCGCCGGACATGCCTTCGCTGTTGGGCCAGAGGGCGTCCCAGATGAGCCAGCCGGACACGAAATGGCACAGGAAGCGCAGCAGGCAGGCCAGCAGGATGCCGGCCCCCAGGGCCAGGGTGTGGCTCCTGGTCTTGCCCCTGAACAGGCCGGACAGGCCGTAGACGGTGTAGGCCACGATGTAGTCCAGCAGGGCAATGGCCACCACCTGGAAGGCGTTCTGGCCGTAGGCCACGTTTTTGACGCCGATGATCATCTGCATGATGGCAAAGACCAGGGCGGTGAACAGGCCCTGCTTGCTGCCCCAGCGCCAGGTGATGAGCACCAGGGGGATCATGCTGCCCAGGGTGACGCTGCCCCCGAAGGCCCAGGGGGCTTTGAAGGTGATGAACTCGTTGATGACGGTGGCGATGCCGATCATGATGGCGCTTTCCAGCAGGCGCTGGGTGGTGACGGTGGTGCGGGTACGGGTGGTCATGGGATGCTCCTCCTTGAATGCTGATAGGTCTTGATGCGCTTCCTGCCTGCAAGGAAAAGCGCCTTGCCGGAAAGCAAGACGCCTGTTTGAAAACTGCTTTCCTACGCCGGCATTATCCGGATCAGGTATGAGGGTTCCGGGCGGGGCCCGATCTCAGCCGGCTGACGCCAGCACCCCTGTGCCATCAGGGCACGGAGTCAAAATAGCACAGGGGCCCCATTGTTGTCAATACGGGCCGGGCGTGGTAGTATTGCACAGTGAAATCAAGGAAAGAAGGAGGGGTCATGGGCTTTTTTTCAGCACGGAAACAGCCAAAAAACCTGGACCTGTTGAGCCTTGAGGAGCTGCTGTTTGAAGCGGATGTGCAGCAGGACCCCCAGGTGGTCTACCAGGCCCTGACCCGGGCGGAAGCCCTGGCGCCGGAGGACCTGGCCGTGCAGCGCAGGCTGCTGCTGCACGGGCGGCTCCACGAGCGCAGCCCCAGGACCATGGACCTGTCCGTCATCCCCTGCTACGCCCTCCACGCCTTTGAGCACCCGGAACAGCACGGGGAAACCGCACAGCAGGAGATGATCCGGGGGCTGTTTGACGGGGAGCGCCTGAAGCGCTGCCTGGCCCTCACCGACGCCCCGGACCAGTTTCTGGCTGACTACCTGCTGGAGTTGTCCCGGGCCTACATGCGCATCTTTGTGGCGCCGGACACCAGCCACGCCCCCCGGGTCTTCGGCATCTCCTTAAAGGGCAGCCTCCAGCGCTACCTGGCGGTGCCCGCCCGGGACATCGTGATGAACATCCTTTCCTCCCCCTTCTTAAGCCCTGCAGAAAGCATCCCCCTGGCCAAGGCCTTCTACCGGGCCTTCTACGAACACGCCCAGGGGGACACCCAGGCCCTGGACGCCCTGCTGGGGGTCGACATCCGTGCCCAGCTGCGATAAGGACAACACCCATGAGATTTTTTCAACGGCTGCTGGCCCTCCTCCTCTCCCTCCTGGTGATGGCGGTGTTTTACGTCTTTGCCGTGATGATGGAAGACGAGGAGAGCAAGCGCAGCGACAGCTTTGTGGTGGAGGCCCCTTTAGCCCCCCTCCTCCCCCGGGACAGCCTGGAGAGCGCCAGCGCACAGGCGGTGGCGGACGCCTTCGGCGTGGCCCTGCCACTGCCGGAGGGCTTTTCCCTGGGCAGGACGGAAGATATTCATTACCATACCTACCGGGCCCGGGTGGTCACCCTGCAGGGGGCTGCGGCCACCGTGCAGGGGGTGCGCCCCGCCTCCGCCGCCGGGGCCATCCTGCCCAAGGAGGCGGATTTTGTGGCCAGCAGCAAGGCCCTGCTGGGCTATCAGATGCTGGAAGCCCGGGTGGCCGGCAAAACCCTGTATGCCCTGATCACCCCGGAAGCCGCCTTCTTCATTGAGCCCCATCAGGAAGGGGAGCCCGGCGGCTTCTCCCTGCTGGAACCGGGGCCATAAACCAACACCCTTGAAAGGACAATCAATGAACCCGACACCTGACAACAAAGGCAGGACCGGCGCCCTGCTTCGGCGCTTCATCCCCTATTACCGGCCCTATCTGGGCATCCTCACCCTGGACATGGTCTGCGCCCTGTTGACCACCGTCTGTGCCCTGGTCTTCCCCCTGATTGTGCGGCAGATCACGGACCTGGCGGTGTCTGACGCCAGCAGCATCACCCTGGAGATCGTTTTGAAGCTGGGCGCCTTGTACGTGGGCCTGCTGCTATTGGAGGCGGGCAGCCGGTATTACATGCAGTCCCAGGGCCACATCATGGGGGCCAAGATCGAGCGGGACATGCGCTCCAACCTCTTTGCCCACCTGGCCCAGCTGTCCTTCTCCTATTACAGCGATACCAAGGTGGGCCAGATCATGGCCCGAATCACCAGCGACCTGTTTGATGTGACGGAATTTGCCCACCACTGCCCGGAGGAGTTTTTGATCGGCCTGGTGAACCTGGTGGTGAGCTTTGTGATCCTCTCCCAGATGAACCTGACCCTCACCATCATCATCTTCCTGGCGCTGCCGGCCATGATGCTGTCCATCTTCCTGTTCAACGGCAGGATGCGGGACACCTTCAAGGCGGTGAGGCACCAGCTGGGGGAAATCAACGCCCAGGCCGAGGACAGCCTGCTGGGCATGCGGGTGGTGCAGTCCTTTGCCAATGAGGACCTGGAAAGCTACAAGTTTGAAGAAGGCAACCGCACCTTTTTGCACCTGAAGAAAAAACAGTACCGGGTGATGGCGGGCTTCCATGCCACAACCCGGCTCTTAAACGGCGTCATGAACCTGCTGGTCATCATCGCCGGCGCCATCTTCCTGTCCCGGGGGGAACTGACCCCCGGGGAGTTTGCCTCCTACCTGCTTTACATCAACCTGCTCCTCAACACCGTCACCCGCCTGGTGAACTTCATGGAGCAGTACCAGCGGGGCTTAACCGGCATCGAGCGCTTCTTTGAAATCATGGACGCCCCACTGGAGATCACCAACCTGCCCGGGGCCACAGACCTCAAAGACATCCGGGGGGAGATCACCCTGGACCAGGTCACCTTCCGCTATACCCAGGACGGCCCCAGCGTGCTTGACAAGGTGGACCTCTTTGTGCCGGCCGGCCAGAACGTGGCCCTGGTGGGGCCCAGCGGCTCGGGCAAGACCACCCTGTGCAACCTGATCCCCCGTTTTTATGACGTGACGGAGGGCCGGGTCTTAATCGACGGGCAGGATGTGCGCGCCCTCACCCTCAAGTCCCTCAGGGGCGCCATCGGCACCGTGCAGCAGGACGTGTACCTCTTCTCCGGCACCGTCTTTGACAACATCGTCTACGGCCGGCCCGGGGCCACCATGGCGGAGGTGGAGCAGGCCGCCCGGCGGGCCGGGGCCCACCAGTTCATCATGGACCTGCCCCAGGGCTATGACACCTATGTGGGCGAGCGGGGGGTGAAGCTGTCCGGCGGGCAGAAGCAGCGCCTGTCCATCGCCCGGGTCTTCCTGAAGGATCCCCCCATCCTGCTGCTGGACGAGGCCACCAGCGCCCTGGACAACGAGTCGGAGATGCTGGTGCAGCAGTCCCTGGAGGAGCTGGCCCAGGGCCGCACCACCCTCACCATCGCCCACCGGCTCACCACCATCCGCAATGCCGACGTCATCTGGGTGCTCACCGACGAAGGCTTGATGGAAAGCGGCAGCCACGAGGAGCTGATCCGGCAGCAGGGCTTGTATTACCATCTGTACCAGCTTTATACTGAAAAGGAAGCCAGGGAAGAGGAAGCCAATAAGGACCTGGACCTGGAAATCAACATCAACCCCTGACAGGAGGGCGTATGAACGTCATGTTTTTGGGTGCCGCCCGGGAGGTGACCGGCAGCTCCTACCTGGTGACCATCCACGACAAGCACGTGCTGATTGACTGCGGCATGGAGCAGGGCCGGGACACCTACGTCAACCAGGAACTGCCCGTGAACCCCTACCAGGTGGATGCCCTGGTGCTGACCCATGCCCACATCGACCACTCCGGCATGGTGCCGGCCCTGGTGAAGCGGGGCTTTAACGGCGTCATCCACGCCACCCCCTCCACCAAGATGCTGTGCGACATCATGCTGATGGACTCGGCCCACATCCAGGAGACCGAGGCCGAGTGGCAAAACCGCAAGGCCCAGCGCTCCGGCGGCGCGCCTTATGAGCCCATCTACACCCAGGCGGACGCCCAGCGCGCCCTGACCCTATTCTCCCCCCTCCACTACGGGGTGCCGCGGGAAATCCTGCCCGGCTGCGTGCTCACCTTCACCGACGCCGGCCACCTGCTGGGCTCCGCCAGCGTCACCCTGGAGCTAACCGAGGACGGGGTCACAAAGACCCTGGTGTTCTCCGGGGACATCGGCAACTTAAACCAGCCCATCATCAAGGACCCCCAGTACCTGAAGACTGCCGACTACGTGGTGATGGAGTCCACCTATGGGGACCGCCTCCACGGGGACCGGCCGGACTACCTGAAGAACCTCAGTGAGGTGCTCCAAGCCACCTTCAACCGGGGGGGCAACGTGGTGATCCCCGCCTTTGCGGTGGGCCGCTCCCAGGAGATCCTCTATTTCCTGCGGGAGATCAAGGAAAAAGGCATGGTTCAGGGCCATGACGGCTTCCCGGTGTACATGGACAGCCCCCTGGCCATCAAGGCCACCAGCATTTTCCTGGACAGCGACCCGGAGGCCTTTGACGAGGAGATGCAGGGGCTGCTGCGCAGCGGCATCAACCCCATCACCTTCCCGGACCTGCGCATCTGCGTGACGGCGGAAGAAAGCAAGCAGATCAACTTCGAAACCAGGCCCTGCGTCATCATCTCCGCCTCCGGCATGGCGGAGGCCGGGCGCATCCGCCACCATTTGAAGCACAACCTGTGGCGCCATGAGTGCACGATCCTGTTTGTGGGCTATCAGAGCGTGGGCACCCTGGGCCGGCAGCTGTACGACGGGGAGAAGACCGTGCGCCTCTTCAACGAGACCATCGCGGTGAAGGCGGAGATCCGGGCGCTGCACGCCATCAGCGGCCACGCGGACCAGGCGGGCCTCCTCACCTGGATTGACAGCTTTGAGCCCAAGCCCCAAAAGGTCTTCGTGGCCCACGGGGAGGAAAACGTGGCCCTGCATTTCGCCAGCCTCCTCAATGAGCGGGGGCTGCAGACCGAAGTGCCCTATTCCGGCGACGAATGGAACCTGGCCCAGGAGGCCCAGGTGGGCGCCGGCAGCCGTCAGCTGGTGGACAAGGGCATGAAAAAGCAGCAGAAAATCGCCCGGCGGGACAACCTGGTGCAGGAGGCCCTGGGCCGCCTCACCGCCCTGGTGCAGGACAGCCAGGGCTATTCCAACAAGCTCAAGGAGAAGCTGGCCCGGCAGATCAACGAATTGGTGCGAAGGTGGGAGGAATAAGCCAGACCAAAGCCCGGGGTGACGCAATGTTCACCCCGGGCTTTTAAAATTGGTGAATCCGGTTACAAGTCAATCTCCAAGGTGACGGGGCAGTGGTCGGAGCCGTAGATCTGGCTCTTGATGTCCGCCGCCTGGATCTTGTCCCGCAGGCGGTTGCTCACCAGGAAGTAGTCAATCCGCCAGCCGGCGTTGTTGGCCCGGGCGTTGGCCCGGTAGCTCCACCAGCTGTAGGCCTCGGTCTTGTCCGGGTAGAGGTGGCGGAAGGTGTCGGTGAAGCCTGAGGCCAGAAGGGCGGTCATCTTGGCCCGCTCCTGGTCGGAGAAGCCCGGGTTTCCCCGGTTCTGGCGGGGGTATTTCAGGTCGATCTCCTGGTGGGCCACGTTCAGGTCCCCGCAGTAGATCACCGGCTTTTTCTTGTCCAGGGCCATCAGGTAGGCCCGCATGTCGTCCTCGAAGGCCTCCCGGTAGGGCAGGCGCGCCAGCTCCGGCTGGGCGTTGGGCACATAGGCGTTCACCAGGTAGAAATCCTGGTATTCCAGGGTCATCACCCGGCCCTCGTCCATATGGTTTTCCTCCAGGCCAAAGACGATGGACTTGGGCTCGTGCCTGGTGAACACCGCCGTGCCGGAATAGCCCTTCCGCTGGGCCGAGTGCCAGTAGTCCTCATAGCCGGGCGGGTCGTACTGGGCCTGGCCCGGCTGCATCTTGGTCTCCTGCAGGCAGACAAAGTCCGCGTCCAGGCTGATGAAGGCCTCATCAAAGCCCTTGTTCAGCACCGCACGAAAGCCGTTGACATTCCAGGATACAAATTTCATTGCTTGCTCCAAACGCGTAGAAACGCCGTATTTTCGTTCAATATACCCATTTTGGTGGTATACTGCAAGGGACGGCAACGACAAACCACACAGAACCGGCAAGGAGGAAATATGTATACAGCAAACCCCAAGCGCTACGAAAAAATGACCTACAAACGGGTGGGCAACAGCGGGCTGAAGCTGCCCTATGTGTCCCTTGGCCTGTGGCATAATTTCGGCAGCCTCTTCCCCCACAGCAACAGCCGGGAGATGATCCTGGGCGCCTTTGACCTGGGCATCACCCATTTTGACCTGGCCAACAACTACGGCCCCGTGCCCGGCAGCGCCGAGGAAACCTTCGGCCGCGTGCTGAGCCAGGATTTGATGCATCACCGGGACGAGATCATCGTCTCCACGAAGTCCGGCTACTACATGTGGGAAGGCCCCTACGGCGAGTGGGGCAGCCGCAAACAGATGATCGCCAGCCTGGACCAGAGCCTGAAACGCATGGGCCTTTCTTATGTGGACATCTTCTACTCCCACCGCCCGGATCCGGACACGCCCCTTGAGGAGACCGTCAGCGCCCTGGTGCAGGCCGTCCGCAGCGGCAAAGCCCTGTACGTGGGCCTGTCCAACTACGGCCCCGAGCGCACCAAGCAGGCCATCGATCTGTTGAAAGCAGAAGGCATCCACTGCCTCATCCACCAGCCCCGCTACAACATGTTTGACCGGCGCCCCGAAGAAGGCCTCTACCAGGTGCTGGAACAGGAAGGCGTGGGCGCCATCCCCTTCTCCCCCCTGGAGCAAGGCCTGCTCACCGACCGCTACCTAAACGGCATCCCGGCGGATTCCCGGGCAGCCGGCGCCAGCATCTTCTTAAAGACCGACCACATCACATCAGAAAAGCTGGAGCAGGTGCGCGCCCTGAACGAACTGGCCCGGGAGCGGGGCCAGACCCTGGCCCAGATGGCCCTGTCCTGGCTCCACAAGAGCCCCGTCACCGCCTCGGTCATCATCGGAGCCAGCCGCTTGTCCCAGATTCAGGACTGCGCGGGCGCCCAGGAAGGCGCAGCCTTCACAGCGGAGGAGCTGGGCCGGATTGATAAAATCGTCCTGGGCGGCCAAGATTAAACCGCGGAGGGCTCTTCATGCCTGAAATCATCAAGGTTTACAAGGAAATAGCACCACAGAGCCGCTTTGTGGGCATCCGGTACGGCGCCCAGCACAAGGTGGACGGCAGCTTTGCCCACCTGTGGCGGGGCTGGTTTGAGCATAGCCGCTTCCAGCCCCTCATGGCCCTTATGACCCCGGACTGGCTGGCCCGGTTCCCGGAGGCGGACAGCGTCATCGGCCTGATGCGCCACAGCAGCGCCAGCCCCTTTGAATACTGGATCGGCATGTTCCTGCCCCCGGACAGCCCCGTGCCCGCCGGCTTTGACAGCATCCCGGTCCCCGGGATGGAACTGGGGGTCTGCCTGGTCCGGGGCCAGGAGCCGGACATCTACTGGCAGGAGAACGCCTGCGTGGAGGCCCTCCGGGAGCAGTTCACCTCCCCCCGGCCGGACAGCGAAGGCCGGCAGTGGGTGATGGAGCGCTACCAGGACCAGCGCTTCACCCCCAATCAGGAGGACGGCAGCCGCGTTTTGGACATGGTGTTCATGCTGCGGGAGCTGCCGGAGGATGAGAAGGAAACCCGGGAGGAGGAAGCCATGGACACCGCAAACCTGCACTACTGCCCCCATTGCCGCAGGGCCTACCAGGAGGCGGCCTGCCCCGACTGCAAGAAGAAGGGCACGCCCCTGGACCCCCAGGACCCCATTTACATCGGCGAACTGCCAGGACGCCTCCGCAATGCCCTGCAGATTGCCTTCTCCGCCACGGAGATCCCCTTCAACGCCCTGGCCACCCTGGGCACCGGCTTCACCCTCTCCGCCGGGGACATCTTTGAATCCTACAAGATCTACGTGCCCTACGAGCGCTCCGAGGAAGCCCGGGAAGCCTTCCTCCACGTCTTTGAAATCAACGACGACCAGCCCTGATGATCATCCTCACCGTCACCCTTCGCCTCCGGGCGCCCTGGTGCCAGGGCCTCAAGGACAAGCGCTCCGTCACCAAGCCCCTGCTCCACAAACTGCGGCAGACCTTCAACGTCTCCGCCGTGGAGTCCGGCGCCCAGGACCTGCACACCCTGATTGAACTCACCATCGCCGCCCTGGCCTTCGACAGCGCCCAGGCCGACAGCATCGAAGAAAACCTGTACCGCTTCGTCGCCGGCAACACCGACGCCGAGATCGTCGCCTGGGAGGTGGAGGTGTGGTAAGGGCGGGGAAACGGGGGTACGCTTCTTTTTTCTTGAAGTGAATTGTTTAATCAAGTGCAAAATGACTTTATTGGGGATATCTGCTTTGAAATTTTCGACTTGAGCAATCTAAAATCTGTGCTTGACTGCCTTTTTCTTATGGAACAATGGATTCAATAGGGCACAAATATCAGCGTAAAACCTAATTTGTTGACAAATATAGAAACCCTCACATATAGCGTATCCGAGCTACATCAATTGGACTTACAAGTGTTTGTACGTTGCTTGAAAACATGCTACAATACAGTTGGTTATAATTTTCAATGAATTATTATTTGTTTCATAACGCCATTTAATCATCAAAAAGAAAGAGGTAAGTCATGAGAAAGAGGCTTTTGTGTTGTTTCTTGATTGTTGTGATTCTGTCCGTTTCAGCTGTCAGTAGCGCAAGAATTGCAGGAGACGCAAATGATGATGGAACTGTAGACATCAATGATTTGAGCAGCGTAATCAATTACCTGGTTGAAGGAACGTCTGCAGCTTCCATGGAAAACGCTGATGCAAACAAAACTGGAGTAGTTGACATTGATGATTTACGACATATCGTAGATTACATTCTCAACCCCACCAGTGTTTTGCCGGATTCCCCTTTTGACCTCTCTCAAGCTTCACGGGTTGTAGCGTACAGGATGAACAGCGTGGAAGCATTGGAGGATGCCTACCTGCTAAAAATTCAGCTCCGGGACAATAAATACAAGACCGTCGTCAGCCCGGCTGCTGTTGATGTGGAAATCGTCAACGCGCCCGGAACCACTGTTTACAAGAAAACACATATCATCACTTCAAGTGACTTTACAATGGAGACATACGCCACTGCTTTGATATACATCCCTTTCGGCAGCATTACCCCAGCAAACCCCAGTGATGGAATCAACTTTGCAAGAGGCAGGTTGGATTACCAAGCATATTACCCGGGTGTGTTCTCTTTGGAGAAAAAAGAACTCTACTTAGCAAAAGATCTGCCTTACCACTCCTTGGCAGATTCCACATCTGTGATCATCCCTGAAACACCTGTTGAAGTGAGCAAATATTGGATTATTGCAGGCGAGAAAAAAAGAGTCACAGGTGCAAACGTATCAAAGATCACTCATGAAGTGTCTGAATTCTGGGACAATATCAGAGTGAAAATCAATATCAAAATATCTGGAACGAAGACTTTTGATCACAACGGGGAGGAGATGAACTCTGCCTGTTACATCAGCTATAAGCTTTACAAAGATGGTGCAGTTATCAATAGCGGCAGTTTTCTTACACCTGCACTACAAGTTGGTGAGTCATTTATCGACGTGGAAACAACCATAGTTGTTGATGAGCCAGGTGTGTATACACTGGAACTGATAGATAACGTCAGTTAATCACCCTGTTGTCCGTATGTAGCAATCAATCAGCAACAAGGCACAAAACGAACAATGTCAACAGGTGCAAACATAACCAGTTTGCCCCTGTTGCATTTTACTGCCCAATCGTCTTTTATACTGAATTCAAACATTATTGCTTTGATGAACCGGTCTTTTTGCGCCTCTGCGTCGTCTCTCTCACTCGGCGTAGGCTACGGCTACGCCTCGTTCATTCGACCTAGCAGAGCCATCAAAAATCCTCGGCCCATCGGTGCAATAATGTTTTCACTCAGTATTAGCTTTGCAAAAGCGAGTCCAAACTCTGCTTGAGGTCAGCGATGATGTCGTCGGGGTGTTCCAGGCCTACGGAGAGGCGCACCATGTTGTCGGGGATGCCGGCCTGGGTGCGCTCCTGGCAGGAGTAGGTGGAGTGGGTCATGGAAGCGGGGTGCTGCACCAGGGTTTCGGTGTCCCCCAGGCTGACGGCCAGGGTGCAGAGGGAGAGGTTGTTGACGGTGTTGCAGGCTGCCTCGTAGCCGCCCTTCACCAGGAAGGACAGGATGCCGCCAAACTGTGCCATCTGGCGTTTGGCAGCGGCGTGATTGGGGTGGGTTTCAAGGCCCGGGAAGTACACGGTCTCCACCGCCGGGTGCGCCACCAGGAAATCCGCCACCTTCCTGGCGTTTTTGCAGTGGGTGTCCATGCGGCATTTGAGGGTCTTGATGCCCCGGAGGATCAGGAAGGCGTCGTGGGGGCTCATGACGGAGCCGGTGATGTCCTTTAAGCCCTCGCAGCGCACCTGCTGCATCAGGGCATGGCTGCCCACGCAGAGGCCGGCGATGACGTCCCCGTGGCCGTTTAGGTACTTGGTGGCGGAGTGGAGCACGATGTCTGCTCCCAATTGCAGCGGCCGGGTCAGATAGGGGGTGGCGAAGGTGTTGTCCACCATCACCAGGCAGTCCGGGTTGATGGATTTCACCAGGTTGCAGGCGGCCTGGATGTCGATGATTTTCATGGTGGGGTTGGCCGGGGTTTCAAAATAGACCACCCGGGTGTCCGGCCGCATGGCCTCCTGCAGGGCGGTGAGGTCGCTGCAGTCCACAAACTGGGCTTTAATGCCGAAGCGCGGGAAGGTGTGGGACATCAGGGAATGGGTGCAGCCGTAGAGCACAGGATCCGCGATGCAGTGGTCCCCCTGGCTGAGGAAGGACAGCAGGGTGCCGGAGATGGCCCCCATGCCGGAGGAAAAGGCCACGCACTCCTCCCCTTTTTCCATGGCGGCGATCTTCTTTTCCAGCAGCTGGGTGGTGGGGTTGCCCAAGCGGGTGTAGATGAAGCCCTCCTGGGTGCCGGCGAAGCACTCGCCCCCCTGGCAGGCGCTTTCAAAGATGAAGGTGGAACTTTGGTAAATGGGCATGCACAGGGCGCCCTGGGGGTCCTGGTGGGGCACGTCGTGGAGCACCCCGGTTTCAAACTGCTGGTACATGGTGAATCCGCCTTTCTGGTTCATTGGGCTGGCTGCAAACGCAGACTTGTTTTTTTATTGTTCTAACAGCAGTATAGCACAGGAAGCCTAAAAAAGGTAGAAAAAAAGAGCCGGTTTTTAAGCCGGCTCGGGGTTAATTATTAGCATCATCAAATGCTCGGATTACAATTCGCCTTGAGGATTCTAAATAGATTCCAGGGTCCGGGGTTGAAAACCCCGGGCGGGGGTCTGGGGGTGAACCCCCCAGGCGTCTCCCCTGTCCCCTCGTCCTATTCCAGTTCCCCCAACAGGTCCCCGTACCCCTCTTTCTCCATCTGGTCCTTGGGGATGAAGCGGAGGGAGGCGGAGTTGATGCAGTAGCGGATGCCGTTGGGGCTTTCGGGGTCGTTTTCAAAGACGTGGCCCAGGTGGGTGTCCCCCAGGGTGCTGCGCACCTCGGTGCGCTTCATGCCATAGGAGAGGTCCTCGATCTCCTGGATGCGGTTGTCCTCAATGCTTTCAAAGAAGGCGGGCCAGCCGCAGGAGGACTGGTATTTCTGCTTGGAGGTGAAGAGGGGCTCCCCGGTGACGATGTCCACGTAGATGCCAGGCTCGTTGAGTTCCCAGTATTCGTTGGTGTAGGGGTGCTCGGTGCCGGCTTCCTGGGTGACATGGTACTGCAGGGGGGTGAGGGTGCTGCGCAGCTCCTCGTCACTGGGTTTCTGGTATTGATTCTGGGCGGATTCCTTCATGGTGGTGGTCCTTTCCGTTGGTGAGGCAACAGGCAGGGCAATGCCTGAGAAAACAAGGAGCAGGCTGAACAGAATGGATAGCAGCTTGAGCATGTGGGGCCCTCCCTTCCATGGGGTCGTGTGCTGCCTTGGTGGTTCTGTGGGGTTGGTATCAGAGGTCCTTGAAGGTGTCCCAGCCGGAGAGGTCGCCGGCTTCAAAGCCGCGTTTGAACCAGGCCTGGCGCTGGGCGCTGGTGCCGTGGTTGAAGGTGTCCGGGTCCACATAGCCCTGGTAGCGCTTCTGGATGGCGTCGTCCCCCACCACGGCGGCAGCGCTCATGGCTTCGGAGAGGTCGCCCTCCTCCAGGTAGCCCTTTTCGTGCATGTAGCGGGCCACGACGCCGGCCAGGTAATCGGCCTGAAGCTCGAAGGCCACGGAATAGCGGTTGAACTCGGTCTGGCTCATGGTGCCCCGGGCCACCCGCTGCCTGAGGGTGTTGAGCTGCTGGGTGACCCCCAGGAGGGTCTGCACATGGTGGCCGGCCTCGTGGGCGACGACGTAGACCATGGCAAAGTCCCCCTCCTTGGCGCCGTATTTGCGGGTGAGGGTGTCATAGAAGCTGAGGTCCAGGTAGATGGTGTGGTCCCCGGGGCAGTAGAAGGGGCCCACGCCGGAATCTGCAGCGCCGCAAGCGGTGTTGATGTAGCCGGTGTAGATGGTGAGCTGGGGTTCCTGGTACTGGGTGCGGTATTCAGACCGGGGCAGGATCTCGCCCCAGGTATCCTCGATATCGGCCAGGGCGACGGAGAGGAAGGCCATGAGTTCCTTCTCCTGGGGGCTTTCCTGGTAGCTGCCCTGCTGGCCTTGCTGCTGCTGGGTCTGGGGCACCACCACCTGGTCCAGGACGTCCCCCAGGTCGCCGCCCCCGCCCCCCATCATGGAGATGAGGAGGTAGATCACAATGCCCACCAGTCCCAGGCCGCCGCCGCCCAGGGCCATCCGGCCGCCGGTGCTGCGGCCCCGCTGGTCACTCACGTTGCGGCTTTGCCGCCTGCCTTGCCATTTCATCGCGTTCCACTTTCCGGGCGCAAGCCCCTGTATTTGAAATCCCTCCCACAGAGTTTACCCGGTGGGGACGGGGGTGATCAGGACTCTGCCAGCAGGCCGTGGCGGTCCACCTGGGCTTTGAGGCGGGCTACGAAGAACATGGCCAAGCCGGCCAGGGCTGCGGACAGCAGCATGGGCCAGGCTGCATCCACCCGGCCCAGCAGACCGTTGAGCGTGCCGAAGGGGGCGGTGACCATGAGGCAAAAGGCCAGGGAGAAGCCGAACATCCTGCTGCGCTCGGTCTGGTCCAGGAGAAGCATCTGGAGGCTGGAGAACAGGGGAATCACAATGCTCATTTCCAGGGCCTCCGCCATGACCCCTACATACACCAGGGACGCCAGCTGGCGGGGGAGCGCGAACCAGACCAGGTGCAAAACCATCACGATGGTGAGGGCCAGGTTCAGGGGCTTATAGAAATACCGGGGTTTGAGCCGCGGCGCAATGACAAAGAAGGCCACCAGTTGCACCAGGGATTTAAGGGCCGCCAGGAGGGGCAGGCTGCCCTCGGACAGGCCCAGCTTGCCGGTGACCAACAAGGGCCAGAAGTTCTGGGTGCTGTTCCTGATCACCATGACACAGGACATGATGCCCAATACCAGCATGAGGGAGGTGTTGCCAAACATCTGCCGCAGCACGGTGACGCTGCCCTTCATGGCGTGGGTGAAGGGCTTGCCCCGCAACTCCGCCTTGCGCTTTTTGCCCAGGGCGGTCTCAGTGGTGTTCAGGTGCAGGAGGATGATCTTGGTGCACATGCTGACAAAGGCGAAGAGGTACAGCCAGCGCATGGTGGGCACCAGGTTGTGTTCCCCCACAAACAGGCTGGTGAGGGGGGCTGCAAAGCCGGACAGCAGCCCGGCGATGGTGGACAGGGAGTAGATGTACACCAGCGAGCCCTGGGGCGCGTCCTCCACCATCAGGAGGCTCCAGGCGTTGTCGGTGATGCGCATGACGCCGTTTAAGGCGGCGGCGGCCAGGAACCAGACAAAGCCCTGGGCGTTCATCCACAGCAGGAAGGGGATGACCCAGGCGATGAAGTCAAAGATGGTCACCGTCCAGCGGCGGCCCAGCTTGTCGGTCACGAGGCCTGAGATGCTGGAAAACAGCATCTGGCTGATCAGGTAGACGGTGGCCACCAGGCCAATCTGGAAGGCGTCCAGGCCCAGGGCCTCCATGTATTTGGCGGAGAGGGGCAGGTAGAGGTTCACCGGCAGGCCCCAGAAGGGCTCGGTGAAGATGCAGGCCCTGGCGTTGCCCTTGAGGTTCAGCAGGTTGTTCATCAACTGGTTGCGGCGTAGGAATCCCTGGATGCGGCCCATGATCGTGTCCCTCTCTGCAGTGTGTGTTTGGTATCAGGCGCAAAAAAAGCGCAGACCTATCATAAGCAATAAACCGGCAACTGACAAGCGAAGGCACATCATTTGAAGGTAATGATTGCGTTTGCTCATTCATTCCATATAAAAAACCGGGGGCTTGCCCCGGTTTTAAGTACGATTGATTTTTACTTCCCCTGCCTGAGGTGGGAGAGGGTGCGGTTTTCGATGCTCAGGTGTTCAAAATGCCGCGGCCCGCCCTCCCCCAGGGGGGACTGGGCCACCAGGCCCACCTTCAGGGGCCCTGCCACCGGCATGTGGAACAGGCGGGTCATGTCGAAGCGCTCCCCGTCCAAAGAGTAGTGGAAGGCGAAATAGTCCCCCACCCGGGCCGCCTGGAGCCAGATGGCGTCCTGGGTCACGTTGACGCCGTTGGCGTCATCGGAGCGCACCCGGGTAACCACGCTGACCACGGCCACGGTGCCAAAATCGCTTTTTTCAAAGCAGAGCTTGCCCCAGTGCAAATCGTCCTTCATCAACAGGACGGCGCAGGCATCGTAATCCGTCACGAACTCCAGGGACACCTTGACCTTCAGGACGAAGTCCCCTTCGACTTCGGTGTAGTAAAAAGGCGCGTTGCCCACGGATTCATCGGGCATGCCCTGTTCATTGAGGGCCAGGCCGTAGTTGAAGAAGTCCGTCCTGGGGGGCGCCTGGATGGTGATGCGGTCCCCCTGCCGGCTCAGTTCGCTTTCGTTGATCCAGTGGAATTGACGCAATGGCTTGCTCCTTATTTCTTCGTGAGGTATTTGCGCATGTCGATGGCACAGGCCACCATGATGACAGCGCCCTTGATGATGAAGGTGAAGTTGCCGGAGATGCCCAGGAAGAGCATGCCGGACATGATCAGCTGCATGAGGAAGACCCCCAGGATGACCCCGGAAATCTTGCCGATGCCGCCTACGAAGGAGACGCCGCCGATGACGCAGAGGCGCAAAAAGACCGGTTCATCAAAGCAATAATGTTTGAATTCAGTATTAAATGCTGATGACGTCGTAGCCCTGGTCGATGAAGGGCTTCATGCCGGCGTGGCCGGACATGTCCGACAGCATGGGCAGGCCGGTGTCCACACAGGCCTCGTACACCCCCAGCACCTTGGAGCAGGCCAGGCAGATGCCGGCGATGAGGCCCTGGTCCTTGAGCTTCATGTATACAGGATTCTTTTCACTTTCCAAAACCGGCACCAGCTTCACCGAGGCGCCTTCAAAAATCACCCGGACTTCATGGCCAGCCTCCGCCAGCTGGGCCGCGTTGAGCATCACGTGCTGGAAGCAGCTTTTTTCGCCGGTCATGCCATAGAACAGGAACTTCTTCATCAATGGGTCTCCTTTTATAAGTTTTTATCATCATACCATATTGCCGTTCATTGTGCAGGCGCCCATGATAAAATGAAGTTGGAATGGCAAGGACGACACACAGGAGGTAACATGATCAGACAGGCAGGGATTCAGGACGCAGCGGCGGTGGCAGAACTGGCCCTGCTGCTGTGGCCGGAGCATACGCTGCAGGAGCTGCAGGAGGAGTTTGAAGGCTTCCTGTCGGACAGCGCCTGCGGGGTTTTCCTGTTCATCCAGGAGGGCAGGCCGGCAGGCTTTGCCCAGGTGCAGCTGCGCCACGACTATGTGGAGGGCACCAGCACCAGCCCGGTGGGCTACCTGGAAGGCATCTATGTGCGCCCGGCATACCGGAAACAGGGCATGGCCCGGAAGCTGGTGTCGGCCTGTGAGGCCTGGGCCCGGGAGAAGGGCTGCCGGGAGTTTGCCAGCGACTGCCTCCTTGACAACCGGGACAGCCTGGCGTTCCACTTGGCCCTGGGCTTTATGGAAGCGGGGCGGATTATCTGCTTTACCAAAGATCTATAATAGTACCGTGACATCAAAAAACGCGGGGGCATGCAGCCGCCCGCGTTTTACTGATAGAGGTTGTTGGAGCTTATACTGAACGAATGAGTAAACGCACTCATGGGCTGAGCAATTTTTTGTCTCCGCTAAGCTGAGTGAAGGAGGCGTAGCCGGAGCCTACGCTGACTGAACGAAGCAACGCGGAGGCGAAAAAGGACCAGCTCATGGAAGCGTTTATGAAGGAGTTCAGTATTACTTAAGATAATCAGACATCATCCAGCCGTGGTAGCCCTCGTACTCCACCCGGGACCAGTCCTCCTCCACCTCCAGCACCACCAGGGACAGGCCGGACTTGACCTTGGTGTACTCCGTGGCGTTGCGCTTGGGCTCGGCCCGCAGGCGCACATTGGCTTCCCGCTTCTCGTCCAGGCTCACCACCTTGATGTAGGTGCCCAGGCTGGCGCTGGGCGCCACCTCCTTGATGTGGGCGGTGAGGACATAGCCCTCCTTACCCTCAAAGCGCACCAGGGAGAAATTGTCGCCTTTGGCCAGCAGGAGCACGGCGCGGCCGCTGGGTACGCTGGTTAAGGCCTTGGATTTGGTGGTCATCTCCGCCCTGAGGGTGAGCTTGCCGCCAGGGGCGGTCACGATGGCGATGCCCGTCTGCACATCGCCAAAGGCAAAGCCCAGGTCTTGGGTGGGCACATAGCCCTCATGGCCGGGGGTTTTTACCTTGCACCAGGTCTGCCCCAGGAACACCAGGGTGAGGACGCTGCCGGGATCCAGCGGCTCCAGCACGGCGGATTCGGTGGCAGGAAGCTCAAACAGGCTGCTGCCGCCTTCCTTAAGGACAACGGCCTCCGCCTTGGCATCGGCGTTGGGCTTGGGCATGTCCTCCTTCTTCACCGGGGGCATGGTGGCGTAGGGCTTGGCCTCCGCCTCAGAGGTAGCCTCTGCCTCCCCTGCCGCTTCGGTTTCCTCTGCGGTGCCGGGTGCTTCTTCCGCCGGCGCTTCCTCCGTCACCTGGGTGCTGTCCTCCGGCTGCTCCTCGTCCTCCATGTGGGCACTGAGGCCCAGGCTGAACAGCAGCATCAGGGCCACCAGCAGGGCGCTCCATGTTTTCATCGTCTTCATGAGGGGTTCTCCCTTCTTCATCGCTTCATATTTTTGAAACAATTACGTAATAATTGTACAGCCGCTGCCGGATTTTGTCAATGAACAGATTGGAAACAATGAAAACAAGCCATATCAAAGGGGAGTTTCAGAGGGCACAGCCCTCTGAGTGAAATCGTCTCGCACGGCTCTGCCGGGCGGGCGGGGCGGTTTGCGCAGCAAACCATTCCGCGCATTTTCCATGACCGGGAGCGCAGCGACCAATGGAAAATGCCCGCTCCTCCTAATCGACAAAGTGTCCGCAGACACTTTGTCGACACTTAAAAGGGAGCATGCCGCTCCCTTTCTTTTACTGTCATTCCCCGGCGAAGAAGGCCGCCAGCTCCCCCGGCTCCAGCCGGTAGGGGGCGCCCAGGCCCTGGAAGAAGCCGTGGGCCCTGATCAAGTGGATGGTGAGGTCCGTCCAGGTCATCTCCCTGCCGGCTTTGTTGACGGCCACGGTGTTGCGCTTGGGGGCCCGGTGGTCCCGGAAGGGGCAGCCCATTTTGCCCATGTACTCCTCCACCGTGACGGTGAAGTCCCCCGCCTGAACGGGGATGCCGGCGGTGGCCAGGCCCTGTTTGGTGAGGGTTTCCATCTGGTTTGCGATGTCTTCCGGCGTGGTGCCGGCCTGGGCCAGTTGGGCGGCGTCGTCCAGGATGATCTGGGTGAAGGGGCGGGTGTCGGTGCCCATGAACCCGTCCCGGGAGAGGATGCCGGCCCTGAGGCTTTCCACCACAGGAATGTCTTTGGGGTTCTGCTTCATGCGGCCCTCCTTAGAATTTGTCGTAGAAGATGGTCTCGTCTGTAAAGCCTTTTTCCTTCAGGATCTTGATGCAGGCATCCAGCATGCCGGGGCTGCCGCAGAGGTAGGCCTCCTTGCCCTCCCCGGTGTCCACCTGCTCCTGGAGGGCCACGGTGACAAAGCCGGTGACCCCCTCCCAGTTGTCCTCCGGCGCGGGCCGGGCCAGGCAGGGGATGAAGCTGAACTGGGGGTAGTCCTTCTCAATCTGCTCGAACTCCTCCACGTAGTACAGGTCCCGCTTGGTGTTGGCGCCGAAGAAGAAACGCATCTTGTGGGGCAGACCTTTTTCAATCACGTCATACACCAGGGAGCGGATGGGGGCCAGGCCCGAGCCGCCTGCGATCATGATCAGTTCCTCGCAGTCCCCCCGCAGGTAGAAGTCCCCGTAGGGGCCGGAGAGGCGCACCTTGTCCCCCACCTTCAACACTGTGTGGACATAGGTGGTGCAGATGCCGTTGGGCACCAGGCGAATCAGCAGCTCCAGGTGGTCTTTTTCCGTGGCCTTGGAGGAGATGGAATAGGCCCGGAAGACCTCCTCCTTGATTTTGCCGTAGGGCTTGGTGTAGAACTGCATGAACTGGCCGGCCTTGAAGTCGATGGTCTGGCCCTCCGGCAGCTTCATGCGCAGGCGCTTGATGTCGTAGGTCATGTCCTCGATCTCCACCAGCTCGCAGATGAACTCGCGGATGTTGAACAAGTCCTCCGGGATTAGGAGCTTCATGTTGTTCTTCACCTTCACCTGGCAGGACAGGCGCATGTTCTGCTTGCGCTCCTCAGGGGTGATGTAGGGCTCCTCCGTCAGCAGCAGGGGGCCGGCCCCCTCCTGGATGGACACTTTGCACAGCCCGCAGGTGGCCTTGCCGCCGCAGGCGGAGGGGATGAAGATCTTTTCGCTGGCCAGGGTGGACAGCAGGCTGCTGCCCCCTTTGACGGACAGCTTCTTCTTGCCGTTGTTGATGTCCAGTTCCACCGTGCCGTAGTTGTTCAGCACGCTTTCGGCCACGGAAATGATGATGGACAGGCCGGCGGACACCAGGGACAACACGGCGACGGTCTTTAGAATCGCTTGAAAATCCATGCTGCCTCCTTACTGGATGGTGAAGATGCCGGAAAAGCCGATGAAGGCCATGGCCATGATGCCGGTGATGATGAAGGACAAAGCGGGGCCCTTCATCCCGGGAGGCAGTTTGGCGTTGGCCAGCTTTTCACGGATGGCCGCCAGCATATTGATGGCCAGCCACCAGCCCAGGCCGCTGCCCAGGCCGAACAGCAGGGATTGCACGAAGTTGTAGTGGCGGATCACCATGAACAGGGTGACGCCCAGGATGGCGCAGTTCACGGTGATCAGGGGCAGGAAGATGCCCAGTTTGGCGTGAAGGTCCGGCGCGTAGCGGTCCATCCCCATTTCCAGGATCTGTACCAGGGCCGCGATGACCATGATGAAGACGATGTACTGCAGGTAGAAAATTTCCGGCGGGATGATGATGTAGGTATAGATCAGCCAGTTGATGGCCGTGGTGAGCACCAGCACCAGGGTGACCGCCATGCCCAGGCCGTTGGCCGTCTTGTACTCGGTGGAGACGGACAGGTAGGAGCACATCCCCAGGAAGTTGTTGAGGATCATGTTGCTGGTGAAGATGGAGGCGATGAAAATAATGATGGGGTTGATGTTGGGTGCCATATTCTCTCTCCTCCCTTATTTGCTGGCCGGGGCTGCCTTATTGGCGGCCCGGGCGGACATGACCCAGATCATGGTGCCGATGATGAAGAAGGCGGCCGGCGGCATGATCATAATGGTCCAGGAATCCATGCCGATGAAGTTCACATGGAAGCCGAAGACGGTGCCAAAGCCCAGGAACTCCCGGATGAAAGCCACCCCCAGCAGCACCATGGTGTAGCCCAGCCCGGCGAAGAGCCCGTCCAAAAAGGAGGGAATGGGCGGGTTTTGCTGGGCATAGGCCTCTGCCCGGCCCATGATGATGCAGTTGGTGATGATAAGGCCCACATAGGGCCCCAGCTGCTTGGAGATATCCGGGATGAAGGCCTGGAGGAACAAATCCACAAAAATCACGTAGGCGGCGATGACCAGGGTCTGCACCAGCATGCGCACCCGGTGGGGAATGGCGGCGCGCATCAGGGACAGGGTCAGGCTGGACAGGCCGGTGACAAAGGCCACCCCCAGGCCCATCACCAGGGAGTTCCGCATGGTGTTGGTGACAGCCAGGGAGGAACAGATGCCCAGGATGGCCCTTAATACCTGGTTTTCCGTGAACAGGTTGCGCTTGATGATGGCGCTTGTTTTTTCAGCTGCCATTTACTTCACCTCCCCGGGAAAAACAATCTCTTTGAGGGCTTTGTTGACGGTGCGCATCACGGCGCTGGAGGTCTGGGTGGCGCCGGTGACGGCGTCAATCTTGTAGTCCGGATGGCTGCCGTAAGCCAGTTCCGTCCCTTCTGAGACGGGCAGGCCACGGAACTGCTCCTTGAACCAGGTTTCATCCACCCGGCCGCCCAGGCCCGGGGTCTCGTTCTGGTAGGTGAACACCAGGCCCCGGGTTTCCGTCAGGTCCGCGGTGATGCCCAGGTAGCCCCTCAGGCTGCCCCAGAGGCCGGAGCCCTCAAAGGGGATGGCATAGGCCAGGGCCTCGCCCTCCACCACGTGGGCCAGCACGGGGTGGCCGTAGGCTTCGCTGATGCCGTTCACCTCGCCGGGCTGGACCGCCTCCTGATAGCGGTCGCGGACTTCATCGTCCGTCAGGCTGTCGTCCAGGCCCAGGGCGTAGAGCACCGCACGCTGCTCCTGCAGCTGCTTGTTGGTGGAGATGGCCGGCTTGAAGGCCTCATAGGCCAGGGCCAGGGCAAACACCAGCACCGCCGTGATGACGACCATGAAGACAAAGGTGTAAATATGACCCCGTTTCATGCAGCTGCCTCCTTTGCTTTGGCCTTCTTCCGGTCCTCACGCCGCTTCAGCTGCAACTCAAGCAGCGGGGTCAGCGCGTTGACAATCAGGATGGCAAACATCATCCCCTCGGTGAAGAGGGAGAAGGTGCGGATCACGATGGTGATCAGGCCCACCAGGCTGCCCGCAATCCACTGGGCCTGCTTGGTCTTGGGGGCGGAGATGGGGTCGGTCACCATGAAGATGGCGCCGAAGATGAAGCCGCCGGAAAGCAGGGTGAACAGCGGCGGCGCCGCCTGCATGCCGGACACCTGGCCCACCCCCGTGTAATGGAAGAGGGCTGCCAGGGCGGTGCCGGACACCAGGGTGGACACCATCAGCTGCCAGGAAGCCACCTTCTTGTACACCAGGAAGGCGCCGGCCAAGAGGATCAGCAGCGCGCTGGATTCCCCCAGGGAGCCCGCTACCGTGCCCAGGAAGAGCTGCAGGTGGCTGGCCAGGGCGCCTGTGGCGTTGTAGGTGATGATGGGGGTGGCAGAGGACACCGCGTCCGCCGCCACGGAATAGGCGGCAAAGCCCCCCGGCAGGGACAGGAAGGGCTGGGCCCAGGTCATGGTCATGTGGGCCGGGAAGGCCACGTAGATAAAGCAGCGGCCCACCAAGGCGGGGTTAAACACGTTGCGGCCAAAGCCGCCGAACACGACCTTGCCAAACACGATGCCAAAGACGATGCCCACCACGGCGATCCAGTAGGGCACCTGGGGCGGCAAGCTCAGGGTGAACAGCGCCGCCGACACGAAGACGGCCTCAGATACCTTGGCCTTGTCCTTGTTGATGGTGCGCATCACCAGGTATTCCGACACCACCGCTGCCAGGGTTACCAGCACCATCAGGCTGACCCAGCGCCAGCCGTACAGGAAGGTGGCCAGCAGCGCCACAGGAATCAGGGACAGGAGCACAGTCCGCATCATTTTCTGTTTGGTAAACAGATTTTTCACATCCATATCATCACCTCGCTGTCCAATATTATAATGAACAGCACCCAAAATGCAAGAGGCGCAAACGTTTATGCAAATCCGGTATATGTCCAGATTTGACAAAGGTTTTCGGGCTTCCTGCAAGGCTGTCCAGGCTGTGGTATACTGGATAAGAAGAACAATATCCCGGAGGAATGTATGAGAGACACCAAACACGACCTGCTGCAAGAAATCAAAGACCGCTTCGCCAACCGGGCGCTTCTGGACAAAGCGGTGCCGGAAGACACCCTGGAAGCCCTGGTGGAAGCCGCCACCCTGGCGCCCTCCTGCTTCAACGAGCAGCCCTGGCGCTTCCTGGTGGCCACCGGGGCGCGCAGGGAAACCCTGCTGGCCTGCCTCACCCCCGCCAACCAGGAATGGGCGGGCCGGGCCGCCGCCCTGGTCTTGACCTGCGCCAAGAAGACCTTCACCCTAAACGGCAAGGACAACCCCTGGCACATGTCCGACGCCGGCTGCGCCGCAGGCTTTTTCATGCTGGAGGCCCAGCGCCGGGGCCTCACCGCCCACCCCATGGCAGGCTTCAGCAAAAAGGAAGCCCGGGCCGCCTTTGATATCCCGGAGGAATTGGACATCGTCCACGTGATGGCGGTGGGCTGGCCTGGGGACCTTGAGCGGCTCAGCGAGCGGAACCAGGCCAGGAACCATCCCGGCACCCGCAAACCTCTTCAGGAAGTGCTGCTGTAAGCAGCAGCCCGGGGTATATTCCCTGTAACATAAAACGCGAAAAAGGAGATCCCATGAAACGAGACATCGCGCAAACCGTCACCGGCCATCGCACCATGGATGGCGCCGGCGTACACCTGGTACGGGTGCTGGGCCGCCCCACCACCACCGCCTTTGACCCCTTTTTGATGCTGGACGCCTTTGACTCCAGGGACCCGGCGGACTATATCAAGGGCTTCCCCTGGCACCCCCACCGGGGCATTGAAACGGTGACCTACCTGGCCCGGGGCCACATCGTCCACTCCGACAGCCTGGGCAATTCCGGGGACATTCACGATGGCGGCTGCCAGTGGATGACCGCTGGCAGCGGCATCATGCACCAGGAGATGCCCCAGGCCAGCGAGCGGATGCTGGGGCTGCAGCTGTGGCTCAACATCCCGGCCAAGGACAAGATGACCCCGCCCAAGTACCACGACATCCGCAACGAGGACGTGAGGGAAGTGCAGGAGGAGGGCGCTGTGGTCCGGGTCATCGCCGGGGACTACAAGGGCACCAGCGGCATCATGTCCGGGGACCATGTGCAGATGACCATGCTGGAAATCAAGCTGCAACCCGGTGCCTCCTTCCAGATGGACACCCCCCGGGAGGACACCCTGTTTGTCTACGCCTTCTCCGGCTCCGGCCTGTATGGCCCGGATAGCCGGGAGGAAAGCGCCCGGCAGGCCATCCTCTTCACCCCGGGGGACGAGGTGGGCTTCACCGCCGGCCCCGAAGGCCTGCACGCCGTGCTGTTCATGGCCAAGCCCTTGAAGGAGCCCATCGCCTGGGGCGGGCCCATCGTCATGAACACCCGGGAAGAATTGATGAAGGCCTTTGACGAACTGGACGCCGGCACCTTCATCAAGGTGTGATACCAAACTTAAACATTCGGAGGACAACCCCATGAAAAACCTGCGCAAGGACGCCATCCTGGGCATCATCCTGCTGGGCCTGTACCTGGTGATCAAATACCTGTTCAGGGGCGGCGGCCTCTTCCTGTGGCTGCTGGGTGCCGTCGGCCTGGTGGTATTGGTGGTGGGCCTGCTGCCCGAGGACCTGCACAAAAAGGTGATGGACTTCAAGCAGCGCCTGTTCAACAAAGGGAAATAACAACGGGCAGCTTTCTCCCCCATCCTGCGCGCCTGCTTTGGCGTGCCCTTTGACACCGGCCGGCACCTGCCTGCAAAAGTTTGTGCCCTGTTTGTCAGACCTTTTGTTTAATGGGTAAGATAGAGATGTACGTTCTGTACAATTTGAAGGAGGAATTGAAACATGATTACGAAAGAAATCGCAAAAATGCTCAACGACCAGATCAACCTGGAACTGCATTCCGGCTACCTGTATCTGGAGTTCGCCAATTACTACGAGGAACAGAATTTGCCCGGCTTTGCCCATTGGTTCAATGTGCAGGCCGTTGAGGAATATGAACACGCCATGCGCATCCGCAGCTTCCTGAACGACTGCGGCGTCCGGGTCACCTTCTCCCCCATCGGGGACACCGACAAGGACTTTGCCGACATCAAGGCCCCCCTCCATGCGGCCCTGAAGCACGAGCAGTTCATTACCAAATCCATCTACAAGATCTACGAGAAAGCCCTGGAGCTCAAGGATCACCTGGCTGCCCACTTCCTGCAGTGGTTCATCGAGGAGCAGGGCGAGGAAGAGACCAACGCCCAGCTGAACATCGACCGGGCCAAGGTGGTCGGCGCTGCCGGTCCCGCCCTGTATATGCTGGACAAAGAGATGGGGCGCAGGGAAGACTGATTCTGATTTCATCCCACAACCGCTGCCGTTCCGGAACCCCGGAACGGCATTTTTGTCGACTGATTTGTATTTTATATGTTACAATCCCTGATACTCAACACACGAGTTCATGCACTCAGGAATCGAGGGTTTTTGATGGCTCTGCTAAGTCGAAGGAACGGGGCGTAGTCTCGTCGGGACTCCCTGCGTTCCCTTTCCACCTCGCAAGCTCGGCGGAGGCGTCCACTCCGGGGTCCCTCCTCTCGCTTGAAAGCCTGCTTTCAAGCGCAAGGAAGGATTCCGGAACATAGTGAACTGGCAGGCTTGCCCTGGCAGCGAACGAAGTTGAGTGAATCCTGACGCAGACCGATTCATGGAAGCATGAAAGAGTGCGTTGAGTATCGAACATGTTTAGGAGGGAGCCATGAAAACAGCCCTCATCACCGGCGCCAGTGACGGCATCGGCCGGGAAGCCGCCATCGCCCTTGCAAAAAAGGGCTGGCAGGTGGCCGTCATCGGCCGGAACCCCGAACGCACCCGGGCCGTGGCCGAGG
>Ga0209510_1000444_pt1 | contig 58058 bp, 49 predicted proteins | sample BiotimSIPDNA_FD_185749 | JGI IMG/M metagenome (GOLD analysis project Ga0209510, IMG submission 185749) | Anaerobic biogas reactor microbial communites from Washington, USA - Biogas_R1 time_0 SIP DNA (SPAdes) (version 2) | ecosystem: Engineered > Bioreactor > Anaerobic > Unclassified | place...
ATTACAACACATCAAGAGCACAAAAAGGCCTGGGTTATCTGAGCCCGCTGAAGTACCTGAAAAAATGCCATGAAGAATATGCCATGAGTGTCCCTTAGGAGATTGTCCGAAAAACTGTTGACGACCCTTTCTAAACCTTTTCTGAATAAAAATTTACTATACTTTTCGCCTATAATGAGAAATATATGAGCGAAACGATCCTGGTCGTTGATGACCAAATAAACGTACGTAAATTACTAAAGGATTATCTTACCAGCCAGGGCTATCGGGTGGTGCAGGCGAACGACGGTCAGAGTGCTCTTTTCACTGCCCGCCATGAGCATCCTGACCTGATCCTGCTGGATATTATGATGCCTGGCATGGACGGTTACCAGTTTTTGACCGCTTTCCGAAGGGAGAGCCAAACACCGGTGATTGTGATCACGGCTCGAGAAGAAGAAACCGATGCCGTATTGGGATTGGAACTGGGCGCGGATGACTATGTGATCAAGCCCTTCCGCATGCGTGAGTTGGTAGCCCGTGTTCGTGCCACTCTGCGCCGTCATAACGGACAGCCCGAAACCCAGGAATTCTTGCGCGTAGGTGAAATCGTCCTCGACCGTGGATCTCACATCGTCTCGGTAAGTGGAGAAGCTGTCAATTTGACACCGCTCGAATTTGACTTATTACAGACCCTGATGCGCACTCCCGGCAGAGTCTTTACCCGCTCTGAGTTGGTGGACCGCCTCCTGGAGAGTGGCTTTACTGGTTTGGAAAGCACTTTGAATGTCCACATGCGAAATTTGCGCCGAAAAATCGAAAAAGATCCTTCCCAGCCGGAATACCTTGAGACTGTCTTTGGGGTAGGTTATCGCATCGCCCAAAAAGGACCAAAATGAAACGGTCTATCAGTTTTAAGCTGGCGCTTGCCTTTATTCTTGTCGCAGTTATTACTGCATCGCTGCTAACTATCGTTTTTCTCTCTACGAACACGCTCAGTTTTGAGCAATACATTTTTGATCAGCAATTTTATTCAAAACTCATAGAAGTTGAGGAATATTTTGCTGTCAATCAGACTTGGGATGGCGTAGAAAACGTGCTTGAAACCGCAATGGTCGGGATGAATAGTTCTAGCGGAAGACAGGGAGGTCAGGGTGCCGGTCAGGCTGGACAAGGCGCTTTTCGTCAGACACAACAATCATCTGGTTCCGGTCAGGCATCGCAAGCCGCGGTTGCTGGGGGACGCGATTATGCCCTGGCAGATGCAGATGGCAAGGTGATTGTAGGGATCGAAGACTTCTACATTGAGGGGGATCAACTGTCCCCAGAGGCTATTGAAAACGGCGTCCCCGTACAGGTCGATGGACAGACTGTAGGCACGTTGTTCGCTCAGCGAAGAAACATAGTTTATACCCAGGCAGAACAACTTTTCCTGGATCGCTCTAAAACCAACTTGCTTCTTACCTTACTAGCTACCATCCTGATTGCCGCGTTGGCTGGCATTCTGCTATCACGCAGTTTGACCCGTCCGGTGATTGAATTGACAGCGGCTGCCCAAAACCTGGCTGCGGGTGACTTAAACCAAAAAGTGGATGTGCGTTCCAAGGATGAGCTGGGTGAGTTGAGCAAGGCCTTCAACCAGATGAGTGCAGAAATAGAACAACACGATCGTCAACGAAAGCGCATGACCGCTGATATCGCCCACGATCTGCGCACACCGCTGACTGTCATAGGCGGATACATAGAATCGATGCGCGATGGCGACCTCGAACCTACACCTGAGCGCTTGGCAATGCTCTACTCTGAAGTGACCCGTCTCAATCGGATGGTGGTTGACCTGCGTTTGCTCAGCCAGTCTGAAGCCGGGGCATTAACTTTAAACCTGCAACCTGTTTCGGCAAGAAACTTGTTGGAGCAAACCCGGGAATTGTTTGATCTGCGCGCCAAAGAACAAAATATCAGTTTGACGATTGATGCAGAAATGGCTTTACCGATGATTTTGGGGGATGAAATGCGCTTGATCCAGGTAATGGAAAACCTGGTAGGTAATGCTATCAGGCACACCCCGGCTGGCGGACAAATCCAATTGAACGCGAGCGTGGAACACCAGGACAAGACCGAAAATAAACAGTGCGTTCGCTTTTCTGTCAGTGACAGTGGTGAGGGCATCCCTGCCGATGAGATCCCCTACATCTTTGAAGAATTTCACCGAGTGGACAAAAGCCGGCATACTGATGAGAATCAGAGTGGTCTGGGTTTAGCGATTGTAAAAGCGATTGTTCAGGGGCACGAAGGAAGAGTGTGGGTCGAATCAACACTAGGTCAGGGGTCGGTTTTCAATTTTTGCATCCCGATCGCCGACGGTTTGCTTGACAGCTATTCAACGAACGGGTAAAATCTTTTCTCACGCCGAGTTAGCTCAGTTGGTAGAGCATTCGACTGAAAATTGAAGGGTCCACAGTTCGAGTCTGTGACTCGGCACAAAACAATCGCTTTGAATGAAGCGGTTGTTTTTTTAATGCTTCAAATTCATTGAAATTCGAAGTATATAGAAGCGAGCTCAATCGTGCAGCTCTTCCTCTTCGAAGTCCTCGTCAAAATCGTCTTCATCCACCTCGTCAAATTCCTCATCTTCTTCCAGATCGAACAATTCATTCGGAGGGAAGTAATCAAACTCTTCTGTCTCGATGAGGTCTTCCAATTTTAAATCGATGCCCTCTAACGCGTCCGCAATTCGTTCAATTGCCTCGCGTAACAGGCTGAGCTCCTGGAGTAAATTATTGTCAATTTCCATGGGAATCTCCTTTTCTTATAATAATACCAACATTTTGCACAAACAACTTGTATTTTATTAGTTTAAAATCATCGATAGGCGAAATTGCCTGACCCGGCTATAATAGAGATAACCTGAAAAAATGGAGTGTGTCTCATGAAAATTGGTCTTCTAACCGCAGGCAGTGATAGCCCCGGCGTCAACGCCGCCATTCGGGGTTTTGGCAAAGCAGCTTCAAACCTGACAAATGTTGAACTTATCGGTTTCCGGGATGGCTTCTCGGGTTTGGTCCAAAACCGAACAATTGACCTCTTAACAGAAGGACTGCTTTCCGGTATTTTGACCACAGGGGGTACCATTCTCGGGACCAGCCGCAATGTGCCATCTGCAATGAAAGAAGGCAAAGAACAGGTCGATAAGACTCAAGAGGCTGTGGCTGCCTATAAGAAGCACAAACTCGATGCGCTGGTTTGCATCGGCGATAAATCAAGCCAATTGGCAGCTTATGAATTAAGCAAGGCTGGTTTGAACATCATCACCATGCCTCGTTCTGCTGAAAATGACATTCCGTTAACTGATAAATGTATCGGTTACGACAGTGCCCGCGAAATTGCGACCCAGGCGATTGACCGCCTCCACACCACTGCCAATGCTACTCATCGCATCATGATCGTTGAAGTACTGGGTAATTCATCAGGTTGGTTGACCCTCGGGGCAGGTTTGGCAGCTGGGGCTGATGTTATTCTTGTGCCAGAAATTCCTTATTCTTTCGATGTGATCATTAAGGCGATCCAGGAACGTAAAAAAGCCGGACGCAATTTTTCTTTGGTGGCTGCTGCCGAAAAAGCCAGACCGCGTGAGTTGGTTGAATTTATGGAAATGGCGGCGCAAAAAAAGGGCGGCACAGAAGAAGAAAAAGAAAAAACCTTTGAGAAAATTGAAAACAATTATTCTGCTCAAACCCTTTTACTCGCCAATCGCCTTGGCTCAGCGACGGAGATAGACACCCATATCACCATTCTCGGTTCGCTTGTGCGTGGGGGCACGCCAACCGCAGCAGATCGTCTCCTGGCAACCCAGTTGGCGGAATGGAGCCTCAAGTTAGTTATGGATGGAGATTTTGGACGGATGGCCTGCCGGAAGGATGGAGCAATGAGCAGTGTGCCATTGGAAGATGTGGCTGGAAAAAACAAGCCGATTCCGATGGATCATGGCTGGTTGCGGGGTGCTATTCAGGTTGGCACTTGTCTCGGAATTGCCCCAAGTGTCATAACTGGCTAAGCGAATAATTTTCGTTGACGATGCGGTTTTTCCCTATCGCGACGTGTGGTAGATACTCAGGTTTAAAGGGGAATGAATTCTTTGCTTGGTATTTACAGATTAAGCATGTAACCAACGCCTCGCACAGTTTTAATCAACTGGGGATTGGTACTATCTTTTTCAAGCACTTTTCTTAGCCAACTGATGTGTACATCCAGCGTGCGTGTGTCACCGGTGTAATCTGTTTCCCAAACCTGTTTAAATAGCTCTTCGCGGCCAAGCTCTTTAGAATTATTCTCCATGAACACCTGTAAGAGCATGCTCAAGCGGGGTGTCAGGTAAGCAGTTTTATCAAAATAAGTGACCATGCGGGTTTTCCGGTTTAACTGCAAGGGTCCCCTCACCAAGACATCCTGGTCAAAAGTCTGTTTAAAGGAACGCAAGCGATTTGCCAGTTTCTGGACTGTGAAGGGTAAATGCATTATTATGTCCGCCGAATCGGCATCAGCAATGGGTTCATCTTCAGCAACAATCAGAATGACTGGGATATTGGGCAAACGATTGTGATACCAGGAGCAAATTCGTAAACCATTGGTGCGCAACGAAGCGGCATTGATCACGATCACATCAGGTTGAAAACCATTTAACCTGACCAAACCTTCGCCGCCACTATTGACCTGTGAAACATTATAGCCTTTCCGCAGCAGAGCATCCTTGAAGCATATTTCAAGCTTACGGTGCTTCTCGATTAACAATAAACTCTGTTGTTGCGGTTCCTGCAACACGGCCTCTTCCTGGAAATAATTCCTAAAACTGTTTTCCTCTGAATGCTCGACATTGCAGGCAAGCAGATAAGTTCAGCGTACTTACACCTCCATTATATCCGAAACTTTTCACATTTCTTTAACAATTTATTCGGAATACCCCAATTGAGTGTGATCACCAATTTTTAAGGTGCGGCTTGATCAAACATGTTAGAATTTAAGTCTACAATTAATGAAGAAAATAATTGGTGGAATATGGGAAAAATGATCGAATGTCAGATTGACAGCGTTAGAGTCAGCCTGACCAACCAGGATCGCATCATCGTATTGAAAGATAAAACAAGCGAACGATATGTGCCAATCTGGATTGGTTTGTTTGAAGCCGAGTCGATCACTCTCGCTTTGCAAAATGTTGCCGTTGCCAGACCGCTGACGCATGACCTTTTACTATCATTGCTGCATCAGTTGGAGGCACGCTTGCTGCGGATTGAGATCACCAGCCTGGTAAGCGAAACCTATTATGCGAACCTGGTCATCGAAACGGATAAAACCATTTTTGTCGATTGTCGGCCTTCAGATGCCCTGGCGCTGGTGGTTCGCACGGGAGCTCCAATTTTTGTGGATGAAGAAATTCTGGATGAAGTCGGCATTCAACCGGAAGACGTAATGTTATATGAAGATGATGGGTCTGAGGAAGAAATAGAATTACCAGGGGATATCTCCGTTTTTGAAAATTTCCTTGATGACCTTACAAAGGGCAGCGACTCGGATGATTCTTCAAACCCGGAACCGCCTTCGGATTCCGATTCGGATGCAGACCCGCCTTTTTAGTCGGATAAACAGGAGCAGTTGTGGACGATTTGTATCAACAATCTGATGAGACCGTCTCGATCAGCGAGAATAAATTGCATGATCGCGAAATGGAAGAAGCCCTGATTGGGGCTGTTATGATCAATCCCGATGTGCTGATTGACGTGATGTCTTTTTTGGAGCCATCCGATTTTTATCAGCCCCGCCATCAATGGATTTGGGAAGCCTTTCTTTCACTCGATCAGGAAAAGCACTATATCGACGTCCTGACGGTCCAGGAAGTGCTTGAGTCGCGGGGGCAGCTTGAAGATGTTGGCGGACTGGATTACCTGCTTCAGATCAGCAACCGGGTTCCGTCCTCCTTGCACGCGGTATCCTACGCCCGCAATATCAGTGAATTGAATACCCGCCGCAGGCTGGTCAAGGCGGCAACTGACATCGCTCAATTGGCGTATCACAAAGATATGGACCTGGACTCGGTCATTGACAAGTCAGAAAGCTCGATCTATAACGTCAGTGAAAACCGTTACAAGCGCGATTTAGTTCCGATTGGTTATGTTGCCAGCAGTTACCTTCAGCATGTTACCGAAGCCAGTGCAAGTGATGTAGAGATTGGTGGGCTCAAGACCGGTCTCAAAGCCGTTGACGGCGTTTTGGACGGCTTGCATAAATCGGACTTCATCATCGTTGCCGGGCGACCTGGCATGGGCAAAACCGGCTTTTTGATTGGTATCGCCAAGCACGCTGGTATGGTTTTACGCCGCAATGTGGCAATGTTTTCGCTCGAAATGTCCGCCGAACAATTGCTCCAGCGTATGCTGGCACAGGAAACCGAAATCGATTCCCAAAAGTTGCGCTCCGGACAGTTTTCTGATGAAGAAGCAGATCGTCTCACAAGCGCGATCACAAAATTTGAGCATGTAAACATTTTCATTGATGACACCCCCGGTATCACACCACTACAGCTGAGCGCCAAATGCCGCCGGCTGAAGGATGAGCATACCCTTGACCTGGTGATCGTCGACTATCTGCAGCTGATGTCGGGTGATCGCCGCTCTGAAAACCGTGTTCAGGAAGTTTCTTCCATCTCCAGGCAGCTGAAGATTTTAGCTCGTGAACTGGATGTGCCGGTATTGGCAGCAGCCCAGCTTTCCCGTGCTGTTGAACAGCGTCCGGATAAAACACCGATTCTGTCTGACCTTCGTGAATCAGGCTCGCTGGAACAGGATGCTGATATCGTGATGTTCATTAACCGACCTCATGCGGATGACAAAGACAGCCCATACCACGGCATTGCCAAAGTGGCAGTAGCTAAGCATCGTAATGGTCCGGTCCACTCAGGTGTTGAGTTGGTTTTCCGGGAACGACTGGCACAATTTAAAGATAAAGCCTACGTGAGCTAAGAGTAGTTTTGTTATGGATGAAAGACCAAAATTTTCAGAGAAATCTTTAGCTATCGAGTTGCCTGCCAATTTTCTTGATTGTGTTCAAGAAATTAGTGCTGATAGCTTGTTGGTCTTGATCGCATTTTTTCAGCTGATGAGTCAACAGGAACAGCCTGGCGCATTTGCTTTGGCTTTTGATCTGAAAACCAATTTGACCGGTGAGTTGCAACAAAAAGAATCACAGTTGCAAGCTGCTTTTAACGAGCTGCACAATGCTGGGTTACTCTTCTCCTGGATCGATCCGCACAACCCTCGAAAAACCTACCTGATCCCAGGCACACCTGAAGGAATTGAGACCTACAGCAAGTTGTGTGAAAACCCTGAACTGGTGGAAGAATTTCACTTGGCTAAGATTTTGCCAGGTGCGGACAGACCTAATATTTTTAAAATTTATGAAGACAATTTCGGTGCGCTCACTCCCATGATTGCAGAAATGATAAAGGCAGATCTGGAACTCTATCCGATCGATTGGGTGGAAGATGCCATGAAAGAAGCCGTTGAATATAATGCCCGTAACTGGAAATATGTGCAGGCGATCCTGCGCAATTGGCAAGAAAAAGGACGCAAGGGAACAAATGAAGAAGGTAAACGAGATCTCGACAAATTTAGGAAACTCTACCTTGAGCAAAAAAGAAAACACTAAGCCAACTGAACCGGCAGTAGAGCCGGATCGCATAATGGATGGACCAGGAGACCCTGATTGCCCCATTTGTCATGGGATTGGTTTTATTGGCTACGATGTGCCAATCGACGATCCGCGTTTTGGTAAAAGTGAGATCTGTGTCTGCCGTTTGAATGAAGTCCAGTCACTTAAGAAGCAGCATCTTTTCCAATTGAGCAATCTGGGGTCACTGGCTGAACTGACCTTCTCAAACTTTATGCCTCGCGGGAGAGTTGGGCTGGGAATGACCCAGGCAAACTCGTTGGAGCAAGCCTTCAATTCAGCCCAGAATTTTGCTGGCACACAAAATGGGTGGCTCCTCTTAACTGGCGGGTATGGTTCCGGGAAGACCCATCTTGCAGCTGCGATCGCCAACCAGGCGGTTTCAATGGGCACACCAACAATCTTTTTGACAGTACCGGATCTTTTGGATTGGCTGCGCTCTTCCTTTTCCTCTTCCGGCGATTCGAATTACGAAGATCGCTTCAATGACATTCGCAATGCTGCTCTGCTGGTGATGGACGACTTTGGTACCCAAAGTTCCACACCCTGGGCTGAAGAGAAATTGTTCCAGATCATAAATTCGCGCTATATCAATCGCCTGCCGACGGTTATTACCAGCAATCAGCAGCTCACAGATTTCGAGGGGCGCATCCACTCCCGGCTGCTTGACCCCGATCTGGTGACTCATGTGCACATCCTTGCCCCGGATTTTCGTAATCCAACGGACGAATTTGGGCATCCTGAATTGTCGAGCTTGCACCTGCACTCAAAACAGACCTTCGGTAATTTTAGTTTTCGCAAGGAAGAAGGTTTAAGAAAAGAAGATACCAACTCACTCCGCGAAGCGTTCCAGGCAGCCCAGGCTTTTGCTGAAAATCCCCACGGCTGGCTCAGTATTCATGGATCTTATGGATGCGGCAAGACCCATCTGGCTGCCGCCATTGGCAACTACCAGGCTGCTAAAGGATCTCCGCCGCTTTTTATTGTTGTCCCGGATCTTTTGGATTATTTGCGTGCTGCCTTTGCGCCCAACAGCGCTGTCAGCCTGGACAAACGCTTCAACGAGGTACGCAATTCTCAACTGTTGATCCTTGATGACCTTGGCACCCAATCGGCGACCCCCTGGGCGCGTGAGAAGCTTTATCAACTCTTCAATTACCGTTATAACGCCGAGCTTCCAACCGTAATTACTTCGTCTTTTTCACCAGACGAGTTGGACCAACGCCTCTACAGCCGCATGTCCGATCGCCGGCTTTGCCGCATCCAGTCTATCACTGCAGCAGGGTACACCGGAAAGTAAAGACGCCAGATCTTTGTATCTATGAGTTAAGTAACCATCAAAGCCCTTGAGTTACATCATTTTTATTTATGGGTATAATGGGAAATCGTGTATACAAAAGGAATTAACGCGGGTTAGGAACCGCAATATAGGAGAAAATTAATGACCAATAAAATCATCCGGGAATATCCCAACAGCTTCGACTTGCCTTACCGCATCAAGAGACTGGGCGATATCGCCCATAACCTTTGGTGGGTTGGAAACCCCGATGTTGCCAGGCTTTTCAAGGAAGTCGACGAGCTTAAGTGGAGACAGACCAATCACAACCCGGTCCTGATGCTTCGGAAAGTTGAGAAATCGAAATTTGAGGACTTGATCAAAGACCGCTACTTCCTCGATCGTTATGACAAGATCGTGCGGGATTATGACGCTTACATGACCCGCAAAGACACCTGGTTTGCTACCAACTACCCAAATAATAGCGCCGACAAGATCGGATATTTCTCGTTTGAATACGGATTGCATGAATCGTTGATGGTTTACGCGGGTGGTTTGGGAATCCTTTCGGGTGATCATTTGAAAGAAGCCAGTGATCTTGGTCTTCCACTGATTGCCGTCGGTTTTGTTTACACCTACGGTTATTTCTCTCAGCGCATCACAGAAGATGGCTGGCAGGAAGCAAAGAACGTGGAAATTAATTTCGATGACATGCCGATCGTTGCCCTATATGACGAAAACCACGATCCAATCAAAATCTCAATTGAGCTTCCTGGTCGCACACTTTGGGCAAGGCTCTACGAAATTCATGTTGGTCGGGTACCTTTAATTCTTTTGCACACAAATCTCCCGGAGAACAATCCTCAGGATCGCCAATTAACCGATAAGCTTTATATCAGCGACCCTGAATTGCGAATTTCGCAGGAAATGCTTTTGGGTATCGGCGGATTGCGCGCTTTAGAGCGCCTTGGTCACAATCCAGTAATTTTCCATATGAATGAAGGGCATTCTGCCTTCCTGACCTTGGAACGCATTTGCCAACTGATGAATGATAAGGGACACACCCTTCAAGAAGCCAAAGAAATTGTAAAGAAATCCAGCATTTTCACGACGCATACACCGGTACCAGCGGGCAATGACGAATTCCCCACCTGGTTGATTGACAAATATTTTGCTAATTTCTGGGGCAAGCTTGGCTTGAATCGCGATCAATTTATGGATCTGGCAAAAATTCAAACCGACTGGTCTGATGAAGTTTTCAGTATGCCGGTTTTGGCACTGAAGCTTTCCAACTATCGCAATGGCGTTTCCAAATTGCATGGGGAAGTCTCCCGCAAGATGTGGAATTACCTCTGGCCGAACACAGAGTCGGAAGATGTACCGATCAGTCATATTACCAATGGTGTTCATACCGGCACCTGGATTGCCCGCAGGCTTGTTGATCTTTACGTTAAATATCTTGGTGTCGATTGGAAAGATCGCCTTGATGATCCCGATATGTGGGAACGAATTGAAGCAATTCCGGATAGTGAACTCTGGCAAGTACGTATCCACTTGAAACGCAAACTGGTTAGTTACATGGTCGCTCGTGCCCGGTACGAATGGGCAACCGACAATGTGCATCCTGTTCAAACCGTTGCCAGTGGTGTCTTGCTGGACCCACTCGCATTGACCATTGGTTTTGCCCGCAGGTTCGCTACCTACAAGCGTGCTAACCTGATTTTCAGGGACTACGACCGCCTGATGAAGATCGTTACTAACCAGGAACACCCGGTACAAATCGTCTTTGCCGGCAAGGCTCACCCAGCCGATGAACCTGGAAAACGCCTTATCCAGGAAGTCTACCGGCATGTCAAGAGCTCCCGCAATGGTGGCCGCCTGGTGTTTTTGGACGATTATGACATGGACATGGCAAGGCACATGGTCCAGGGTGTCGATATCTGGCTCAACACCCCTCGCCGACCTCGTGAAGCTTCTGGTACCAGCGGTATGAAAGCTGGAATGAATGGCACGCTCAATTTCTCAGTCCTTGACGGTTGGTGGGCAGAAGGCTACAACGGTAAAAACGGTTGGGCTATTGGAGACGACACCCATTACGACAACCAGGATTTGCAGGACGAAGCTGATGCTCTCAGTTTTTATGAAACGCTCGAGAACGAAATAGTCCCGCTCTATTACACCAAGCGTTCTGCAGACGGTCTGCCTGGACCTTGGATCGAACGGATCAAAGAAACAATCCGTACGGTATCCCCTGAATTTTCCATGACCCGCATGGTCAAGGAATACACCACCGAGCTTTACCAACCATGTTGGACGTCCGCAAAAGAGGATATCTCGGGTAAGGAAAAAGCAGAATAGGTCTCTGCCACGAAACGTATCGGTAGGCAGTGGAAAAGTGTTTAATACTAAAAGTTCGTCTGCATTGGGATACACCATTGCAGACGATTTACTACTTATTTGAATAGAGGAAAGCAAAGATGGCAGAAATTTTTACCTGGCAGGTAATTGGCACAACCTTATTGATCTTTTTAGTTAGAGTACTCTCTATTAGCATGGACACATTGCGTTTCATGCTCACCATGCGAGGTAAACGCGGCATCGCCTGGATCTTGGGCTTTGTTGAATCTGTTCTATTCGTTATCACTTTTGGTGCAGTATTGAATGACATGTCTAACTTCCTCTACATTATTGGTTATGCTGCTGGTTTCGCAACCGGCAACGTGGTAGGAATATATTTAGAAAGAAAACTTGCTGTTGGTTACTCGCACATCAGTGTCATCAGCAAAATTAAAGGCGAGGAAGTTGCAAAAGCGCTACGGGATAATGACTTTGCCGTTACTGAAATCCCAGCTCAAGGTAAAGATGGACCTGTTTGCATCAGCGACCTGGCTGTGAGGCGAAAAGATGTTGCTGATGTCGAGAAAATCATCCAGGAGACCGATCCGGAAGCGTTTATTACCATCGAAGATGTCACTCCGTTGCGTGCAGGTTACTGGGGACGACACAATGTCAGGAGATAATTCTGCCAAACGCGCGCTGATTTTTGATTTTGATGGCCTGATCCTGGATACCGAATCCACCGAGGTCGAGATTTGGAACGATTTTTATGCTAAGGTCGGCCTGACCTTCACAATGGATGCCTATATAAACGCGATAGGCTCCAACAGCCCTGAGGATTTTCATCCAGCAATTCTTTTGGCTGATCGGGAAGGTGAGGAGCGTAGTTTTGAGCAGATTCGACAGGACTTCCGAAAGATTGCCTACCTTCGTTGCGAACAACTTGAAGCAATGGATGGTGTGGTTGATCTAATTAAAAACGCAAAAACCAAAGGCTACTTCCTGGCAGTTGGTTCCAGCGCGTCTTACTCCTGGGTGCAAACTCACCTCAACCGCCTCGGGCTTTTGGACAAATTTGATGTCATCGTTACCTTTGATGACGTTGAAAATGCCAAACCCGCTCCGGATATTTATCTGAAAGTTCTCGAAAAATTGGATGTTTCAGCCGAAAACGCACTTGTGTTTGAAGACTCTCAAAATGGCGTATTAGCTGCTCACCGCGCCGGCATCCGTGCCATTGCGGTCCCAAACCCAATCACTAGTATTCAGGATTTCTCACTTGCAACCGCAGTGCTTCTGTCATTGGCAAATTTCAACCCCGATCAGTATTTTTAAGTGTTTTCTTGTCATCCTGAGTACAGCGAAGGATCTTTTCAGTCATACAAGAAGCAAGATTCTTCGCAAAAGAGGCTCAGAAAGACAGATTTCGTCTTTGCGACTGCTTGCGTACAGAGTAGAAGCGCAGTGACGAAGCAATCCGCTTTTTTCTCAATATCATGAACCCCTTCGCACGGCATAGTAGTTGTAGGGTTGAGGCCTGCCTCAACCTTGAGCAGCAATCACTCTACCATACGGAACAGGCAGGCCTGTTCCCTACCAAATAGTAATGCTCAGATAGACCGATTTCGTCTTTGCGACTGCTTGCGTACAGAGTAGAAGCGCAGCGACGAAGCAATCCCTCTTTAGTCTTGTCATCCTGAGCAAAGCGAAGGATCTTAATCAACTTAACCCGCGCTTGTACTATAATTTACCTACATGACAAAAAGAGAGGAACAATCAATCATGGAAATCGATCCTTCAGAATTTTATTTTGGAAATACCTACGACCTGAAATCCCAGGCACTCCTCCCGGAAAAACTCACCTTTTATGACCCCCAGGACCTCACCACCCACATGGTCATCACTGGTATGACTGGCTCTGGTAAGACGGGTATGGGGATTATTCTATTGGAAGAAGCAGCGCTCAAAGGTATCCCAGCCATCCTCATCGACCCCAAAGGCGATTTGACCAACCATCTTTTGCACTTCCCGGAATTTCTCCCCACCGATTTTGCCCCATGGGTAGATGCTGACGCCGCCAAGCGGGAAGGTCAGACGGTAGAGCAAGCAGCTGAAGCTGCTGCCGCCTCCTGGAAGAAAGGCACCGAACGATCAGGGATCGACCGCGCCCGCATGGAAAAACTGGCGAAAAGTGTTGATTATGCCATATATACTCCTGGCTCCAATTCCGCTTTCCCGGTTAGCATTCTGTCGTCCTTGAAAGCTCCAATTATTGATTGGGAAGAGAACAAGGAAATGCTGCGTGAGTCAATCAGCAGCACAGTTACAGCTCTCCTTGAATTGGTTGGTTTCAAAAATATCGATCCTGTGCGTTCCCGTGAACACATCCTGATGTCCAATATCTTCGAAAATGCCTGGAGCAACGGCGAAGATCTTGACCTCGAAAAATTGATTCTGCAGGTGCAAAACCCACCGTTCGAAAAACTGGGTGTCTTCGCGGTCTCCAAGTTCTATCCTGAAAATGACCGTTTTGAGCTGGCGATGCTTTTGAACAACTTCATCGCCGCGCCTTCCTTTGAAAGTTGGCTTGAAGGGCAGCCGTTGGATGTCCAAAGCCTGCTCTATTCACCAGATGGCAAACCCAAGCACAGCGTTTTCTACCTGGCACACCTGGCGGACGCTGAGCGCATGTTCTTCGTAACGCTGCTCTATTCCGCTGTGGAAACCTGGATGCGCACGCAATCGGGCACCAGCGACTTGCGCGCTCTGATTTATTTTGACGAAATCGTTGGTTATTTACCTCCAGTTTCCAACCCTCCAAGCAAACCGATCATCTTACGCATGCTAAAACAAGCCCGCGCGTTTGGAGTTGGTTTGGTGCTCTCCACGCAAAACCCGATCGATCTGGACTACAAAGCCCTCTCCAATGCCGGCACCTGGCTTATTGGTAAATTGCAAACCGATCAGGACAAACAGCGCTTGCTGGATGGTCTCACCAATGTATCTGGTACTTTCGATCGTTCATTCTTCGACAACACCATCTCTGCCCTGGGTAAACGAGTTTTTCTTTTACACAACGTCCACTCCAAAGGACCGGAAATTTTTACGACTCGCTGGGCGATGAACTATTTGCCTGGTCCGATCACTCGCAACAAGTTAGAAGACCTCAACCGTTTAGTTGGTGCAGATGTACGCATGGTTTCAGCTGCCCAAAATGGAACCGGGCAAACTGTTACTGCTGGTGATGTTGTTGGTGGCAGTGATGGCAGCCTCCCTGGAAGCACAACCCAACCGGTTTTGAATTCCAAAGTAGACATCTTCTACCTGCCCGTTAAAATGAGCCTTGGGGATGCCTACAAACAGGCCGCAGACAGCGGCATTGCCCCCACCACGCAGCCTCGCTACCATTACCGACCGGCACTTCTTGGGCAATCGCAAATTTGGTTCGCCAACCGAACCTACAATGTCAACACTCAAAAGCGAGTGACCATCCTGATGCCCGAATTACAAACTCGTGGCTTGGTGCAATGGCAGGATTACCAGGTTGATGAGATCCCCTCAAACGAATTTGATTCCCGTCCATTGCCCGAGGCAACTTTTGCCGATCTGGTCTATCCTTTTGACGATGAGAAAAATGTCAGCGATCTTGCAGATGACTTCTCAGATTGGCTCTATCGCAATTACCAGTTGACCCTCTACCGAAATCCCGATCTGAAACTGGTCTCAGAAGTTGATGAGAGCAAGGAGGACTTTACTGCTCGTACACAACAAGCCGGCAAGACCAATCTTGAAGATGATTTCGAAAAGATTCGGGCTAAATATGCCAAGCAGAAGAAGTCACTTGAAGACAAATTGGTAAGAGAAGAATTGGAACTTGAAAAAGACCAACAAACCCTCAACCATCGCCGGATGGAAGAGGCGGGCACTGGTCTTCAAACTGTGATCGGGTTGTTTGGCGGAAGAAAAAAGAGCATCAACAGCTCTCTGACCAAGCGCCGCATGACTGCCACTGCCAAAGCCAATGTTGAAGAATCGGAAGCAATGATCGAGAAATATAAATCCGAATTGGCTGAGCTGGAAGCCAAAATGCAGCAGGAAATTGAAGAATATCAAGATAGCGCTCAAGAAAAAGCCGTAGAGATCGAGGAAATATTCATCAAACCTTTGAAGAAAGACGTGGTGGTCGAATTCTTTGGTCTGGCATGGGCACCAGTTTACGCCTTCAAGGATGGCGACCGCTGGTTGGAAATCGACGCCTTTTAAAAGATTAATTAGGTTGTAGATATAGGCCGGCTTCCGCAACTGAAGCCGGCTTTTTTTTCGTCTTTCTGAGCCTCTTTTGCGAAGAATCTGTCTTTTTAATCAGTCACTGCGAGATCCTTTGCCACCATGCGATCAGGGATGGCAAAAATTGATTTGGCAAAGGATCGTGGCAGTCTGCCTTTTACAAAAAAGATTGCCTTGTCGCTTCGCTCCGCGCAATGACGAAAACCTTACCGTAGGCCGGCTTCCGCTCTCGAAGCCGGCTTTTCCTATGTCTTGATGAGCTTTTTTGCGAAGAATCCTTCTTTTTCCAAAATTGATAAGATCCTTCACTTCGTTCAGGATGACTAACTTTGATGTAGGCCGGCTTCCGCTCTCGAAGCCGGCATCTTTTTAAGATCGAGATTGCTTTGTCGCTTCGCTCCGCGCAATGACAAAAGTAGACCGGCTTTCGCTTTACTTGTACGGGCGGGTTCAAAACCCGCCCTGCTGCTAATCCGGGTTGATTGCCGTTACATCCCCGAACCCATTCACTTCAATCACCCAATCACTGCCAGGAATCGCTTGCTGAAACAGGTTGTAATCCGTCGTGGTGTACTTATAATCCTCGGATGATGTTGTGAAGGTGATGGTATACCGTTCAGTCGAATCACCAAAACGTTGGTCGGTACCCAGACTGGTGCTTGGCCAGACTGCATTTGTCCCATAGCCATCATCTGCCAGGGTGTTGACCACCACCCACTGCATGGTGTCATAGGAGCAATATTCTTCATAAACCTTGTAATAGCAATCCTGCACCACTTCGCCCACACCCGTTCCTGTGTCGATCGTGTAGGGAGTGCCGCAGACTTCCTCAGAATTCGCTTTGGGAGTGTCTGAATCGTAACGATACCGCAGTTGGCAATCATAGGTCTGGGCGTTATTCGGGATGTTGGCTTCCCAATCGTAGGCGCTAACCAACTGGTAAGCTTCCACCACCACCTGACGCTGCCAATACGCTTCAGTAACGGTCGCCGAAAGCTGATCGGTTTGGTTCATCCTCGCAAAATACATCGCTCCAAACACACAACAAGCCAGCAGCACAAGGATTATTACGATCAACGCCCACTTTGGCAGGGGTTTTCGCTCTGCGGTCTTTGTGGTTGCAGGTGTTTGGTAGCTGGGTCCAGCTTGAGAAAGGTCAGATTCATCTTCAATAACCGCGCCTACTGGCCGGGAGGTTGCCCCAACAGTCAATTCGCCACCACATTCCACGCATATTTGTGCTTCAGCTAGGTTGCGAGTGCCGCAATAAGGGCAGTGTTTGTCTGGTCCGGATTTTGCCATGCGGATCAGGGCTTCGTCTTTAATAAAGTTGAATGTAGCAGGGTCAACTCGTTCGAATTTCACATCGATGGGCTGGGGAGCACCGCAGGCGGTGCAAGATCGAATAGCCCCGGGATTGCGTGTCCCACAACTGTCACAAGTCCAGACTAATTCGACATATCCGAGTACTTTTCTGGCCATTTTTTACTCCAAAAAGCTAGTTCAGTAACATATTAAGTATAGCAGAGCTTCAGTTTTCAAGATGCCGGTTGTGTCAGGTAATCTTGATTGGCTGAATAGCGTTGGGTTATGCACTTACTTCAGGTTCAGGCTCAATAGTCGCCTGGACCGCCTTGAGCCCGAGAATGGCAATCAGTGGAATGCTCCCTACAACCAGAGGAATGTAAATGTAAAAAGACAGCACCAGCAGTGCCAACATCACCAGGGAGACAATCAATGCGTAGAGGGGTTGGTTGACGATGGTAGCAAACCCGTTCCTCCATGCTACCTTCAGCGTTTTTTCTTCCTGCAAAAAGTAACATGCCAGGCTGAAAAACTGCCAGATTATCCAAAGCGTGCCCATTACGAGTGTCAATACTGTCAGGAAAGGGGCTGCCTCCAATTGGGAATTGTAATAAAACCAAATGTTAGTCACCAAAACCAGAATCACAACCAGGTTAATTCCGCCCCAGGCAAGGCTTTTTAGTAAATACTGCTTAAGGCCTGTCCAAAACCCAATCAGACCACTTCGATTGCGATGTGTCAGGTCTAACGATTCCTGGTAAATTCCAAATATGGCAGCTGGAAGTAAAACGATTGTCAGGCTCAGCAGAATTGCAACCAGAGACACCACTACCTGGTTGCCCCAATCGCTCCACCAAAGTTTTACTGCATCAACAATGACATCGAAAGCTTGTGCTGGTCGCATATTCACCTCGATTACAAATTATAATTGCTCTCGAATAGTAGAGGTCAAGGTGCTTGAAAGTAATAATTGTTTTTTAGTAGTCATCGATGTTCAAGGTAACCTGGCAAAAGTAGTCGCCGATTCAGAGTACGCAAACGAAAATGTCAGAAAACTGGTTGAAGGCAGCCTTGAATTGGGTCTGCCTATCTTCCTGACTGCCCAGGCACCGGAAAAAATAGGGCAAACCACGGAAACGATCCACGCATTGCTGCCTGAGCATCACGAATATCCCCGCACCTCCTTCAGCATCTGGCGAGACGAAGCTCTCAGGGATGCGATTGTCAAAACTGGCAAGAAACAAGCCTTGTTATGCGGTTTTGAGAGCCACATCTGCCTTTATCAAAGCGCGATCGACCTTCAAAAGAATGGTTTTGAGGTTTGGATGGTTGCTGATGCGATTTCATCTCGCTCATTACAAAATAAAGAAATCGCGCTGAGCGAATTGAGAGCAGAGGGTGTACACTTGTCCAGCGTTGAGATGACCCTCTTTGCCATTCTTCGTGAAACCCAGCATCCGACATTCAAGGCGATTTCAAAGATTATTCGCTAAACCTGCTGACCCGAATTTACACAACTCTTATACGAAAGATGTATCATCATCTGTAACTAATAACTGGAGAACTTATGACAACCGAATCAATTCCTGCAAAGAAACAACGAAAACCACGTTGGTGGCTTACCATTTTGATCTTGTTAGCGATCGTGGCAGTTGTATTCCTGATCAATAACTACCGTCAGAATCAAGCGATGCAAGCCACTATCGCCGATTTGCGAACTACCCCATTTACCCGGGAAACCCTCCAAACCACAATAAGCGGCACTGGCAACGTCCGCCCCGGAAAGTCGGCTGTTCTCCTTTGGCAGACCAGCGGAACCGTATCTGAAATCGATGTCGCGGTTGGTGATGCGGTTGAGACCGGTCAGGTTTTGCTCAGTTTGGATGAAGATAATCTCCCAGCCGAGATCATCCAGGCATCATTGAACAAAATCACAGCCACACAGGCGCTTGATAACCTTGAAGCCAATATCCTGCTGCAGCGCGCGAGTATTAGTAATAACATTGAATCAGCTCAACCCGTTATCGCTGACCTTGAAACTCAATTGCTCAACCTGGAATCGCGCGAATGCGAGAGTTGGCGGGTCGATAATCTGCGCAGTGATTACGACAATGCTTTGGAAGGTTATCAGAATTGGCCAACTGAAACAGGCTGGTTCCGCGTGCAGGCTGCCAAGACAGCCCTCGATTATTGCGACCCGGAGGTGATCTCCCAACAAATTGACACCCTCCAAAGCCAGCTCAATTTACAAAAAGAAAATGTATCTCTATGGCGTCAGGATCTGGAAAAGATCCAATTCGGACCAGACCCCTTGGAAGTAGAAAAACTGGAACTGCAGCTCAGTCTTGCCGAAAAACAATTGGAAAACCAATATATTAAAGCACCATTTGCCGGCACGCTCCTCAGTCTCAACCAAAACCCCGGCGACCTGATCAATCCTGGCACTGTAGCGGCACAGGTTGTCGATCTGAACGAATTATTTGTCGAAGTCCCAATTTCGGAAGTCGATATTCCATCAATTCAAATTGGTCAATCTGTGATTTTATTTTTTGATGCCTACTTTGAAGAAGAATTTTCCGGTACTGTTTCAGAAATTTCTGAAAGTGGCGACCGCAGCACAGGCGTTGTCAATTACACCATCACGGTCAGAATGGAAGACCAATCTAACAGGATCAAACCTGGCATGACCGCGGCAGTGAGCATCCTCACCTCTGAAAAGCCCAATACCCTGGTGATCCCCAGCGAATCGATCTTTTCTCGTGATGGCTTAAGCTACGTTTACGTCTTAAGGGACGGCAAGCTTGAAATGGTGCTTGTCAAGGTGGGAGCATATTCGAACCAATTGATCGAAGTGCTCGAAGCCGATATCGCTGAAGGTGAACTGATCGTTATCAATCCACCAATCGATATCATCTCAAACTTTGGGATGGGACAGAGGATTCGCTGAGTGACTGACAACAAGCCCACCCCAGTAATAAAAATTCGGGATCTCACCAAGGTTTTTCACCTCGGTAAAGGCAATGACGTTCATGCTTTACGGAGCGTCAGCCTGGATATTTTCCCGGGTGAAATGGTTGCCATCATGGGTCCCAGCGGCTCTGGCAAATCTACCCTGATGAATATGATCGGCTGCTTGGATTCTCCCAGCGGAGGTCAATATTACCTGGATGGTTTGTTGGTATCCGACCTGGTTGATGATGAACTTGCCATAGTAAGAAACAGGAAAATTGGTTTCATCTTCCAGAAGTACAATTTGCTCGCGCGTGCTAACGCGGTCGAGAACGTTGAATTGCCCTTACGTTATAGTGATGACCCTTCGAAGATGACTGAGCGAGCCAAAGAGATGCTCGAGATGGTTGGTCTTGCTGATCGCTTTAATCATCAACCCAATGAACTTTCCGGGGGACAGCAGCAGCGTGTGGCAATCGCCCGTGCTTTGGTAAATCGTCCTGCAATTATTCTGGCGGACGAACCTACTGGCAACCTTGATTCCGTTTCAGGGCAGGAAGTTATGGATTTACTCTTGAAATTAAATCACGAGAAAGGCACCACGATTGTAATCGTAACTCACGACCCGGTCGTTGCCGGCAAGGCTCAACGCACCATCCGACTCTTTGATGGCAAAATTGTTGAAGAGGAGAAGAGCTAATGCCACTTTTAAGAGTACTTAAAGAAGCACTAACCAGCATCCTCTCCAATAAAACCCGTTCTTTTCTGACGGTTTTGGGGATCCTGATCGGCGTTGGCGCGGTTATTGGCATGCTTTCGATTGGCGCAGGAGCATCAGAAAGCATCTTGGGCGAAATTGAGTCGATTGGTACCAATTCCATTTACGTCATGAGAGGCGGGGATGATGATGTCACTAACCCAAAGCCGCTTACACTAACCGATGTGGAAGCCCTTTCTAATCGCGCGCGTGCACCTCATATTTTGCGTGTCACACCTGTTATGATGGGTCAAAGCTCCTTTTCTCTGGGAGATGCCAGCGTTCAAACCTCAGTTTTTGGAAGCTATTCTGAATACGCCGAGGTTACTGGCATAGAAATAGCAGAAGGGAACTACATCCAGCCTTCAGATATTGAAACGCGTGCGGCTGTGGTAGTGATTGGACCCGACCTGGCAGAAAAACTATTTGGGCGAACGAGTGGTGTAGTTGGAAGCATGGTTCGCATCAATAACTTTCCTTATCGTGTAATTGGCGTTACAAAAGCCAAGGGCGGCAACCAGTTCAATAATCCGGACTTGCAGGCATACATGCCGATCACGACCATGCAATTACGGGTAGTCCGCCAGACTGTTCCCAACTCGGTCCAGTACATCATCGTGCAGGCACAGGACGCTCAGTCGATCGACCTGGCTATCGAAGAGGCCAAACAGGTATTGCGCGAAACTCACCGTCTGACCCCCAGGCAGCCCAACGATTTTACCCTCACGAATCAGGAAGATATTCTGGATATCGCCAACTCGATCACCAATATTCTTACAATTCTATTGGCGGGGATCGCCGGCATTTCGTTGCTGGTCGGTGGGATCGGGATCATGAACATCATGCTTGTAACCGTGACTGAGCGCACCAATGAAATTGGTTTGCGGAAAGCCTTGGGAGCTCGCAAAGCCGACATCATGCTCCAGTTTCTGACCGAATCAGCCTTACTTAGCCTCATCGGAGGACTATTTGGGATTGCCCTGGGCTGGTTGTTGGCTCTGATTGTTGGCAATATTGCCAAAAACTCTGGCACCCCGCTCATACCGGTTGTTCAGATTCAAGCGGTTCTGCTGGCAACGCTTTTCTCAACCCTGGTCGGTGTCTTCTTTGGTTGGTATCCCGCCAGGCAAGCCGCCAACCTCGAACCCGTCGACGCTTTGCGATACGAGTAAACTCCGAATGGAATGGGCTCATCCTTTAGCCCTCCCTTTTGGGGAGGGTCCGCGTAGCGGGGGTGAGGGTTCTATTCGTGGATCAACCATACAAAAAAACGCCTGCTCCAGCAGGCGTTTTCCCAAATGTAACAATTAAAAATTATCCACCAATACCAGCTACCAATGCCAGCAACAACCCACCAGCAATCACGCTGCCAAGTTGACCAGCCGTGTTCGCGCCCATCGCATGCATGAGGATGAAGTTGGTCGGGTCTTCTTCCAACGCCATTTTTGCCGAAAGTCGTCCAGCCATGGGGAAGGCCGAGATGCCGCAGGCACCAATCAGAGGGTTAACTTTCCCCTTCGTGATCACTGCCATCAATTTACCAAAAGAGAGTCCGGCAATGGTGTCGATCACGAATGCCAGCAAGCCTAAAGCCAATATAAAGATCGTATCCAGGTTCAGGAAACTCTGAGCAGTCATGGTCGAACCAATAGCCAACCCTAAAAAGAGCGTAGCAATATTGATTAGCTCGTTTTGTGCCGTCTTGCTAAGGCGGTCTACCACTAGTGCTTCTCGCAGCAAGTTGCCGAGCATCAGTGCTGCCATCAACGGAGCGGCGTCTGGTGCTACCAAAGCAACCAGCAGTGTGACCAGGATCGGGAAAAGTACCAGTGTTAGTCGGGAAACTGGTTTAGGAGAATATTCCATGCGGATCAAGCGTTCTTTGCGGGTGGTCATCAATCTCATTACCGGCGGCTGAATAATCGGGATCAGGCTCATGTAAGAATAAGCTGCCACCGCAATCGGTGCGATGATTTCCGGCGCAAGCCTTTCACCGACAAATATCGCGGTCGGTCCGTCAATCGCGCCAATACTGCCGATTGCTGCGGCTTCATTGAGCGGAAAGCCTAGCAAAATCGCCAGGAGCAAGGTGAAATAAATCCCGAACTGGCCGGCAGCGCCCAGTAAAACCAGGCTGGGTTGGGAAAGCAGCGGGCTAAAGTCGATCATTGCGCCTACACCGACAAAAATCAATAATGGAAAAAGCTCAGTTTTAATGCCAGCGTCATAAATTACTTTCATAAAGCCGACTTCGTTCGACATGCCCAGGTTAGCGAGCAGACATCCAAAACCAATCGGTAAAAGTAGCACGGGTTCGTATTCTTTCCAGATAGCCAGGTAAATCAACACCAGCCCCACCAGTATCATCAGAGCGTTGCCCCAGCTGAACGCGGCAAAGCCTTTACTTAGGTCTTGCAATAGTTGGGTGAAATTCATTGACCTCCTCCTACCCTTCGAAAGTCAGGATTGGCTGGTTATGTTTCACCAGATCACCAGGGTTTACGTGAATGGATGCAATCTTGCCACTCCGGGCTGCCTTGATCGAATTCTTCATCTTCATCGCTTCCAGCACGTATAGTTCCTGCCCACTATTCACTGTCTGACCTTCTTTCACCTCGACTGAGATGATCACGCCTGGCAACGGCGCGCTCAAGGTCAGGCTTCCAGCAACTGCTGGAGCGGGAGCAACGGTTACAGGCGCGACAGCTGCGGGAGCGCTGCTTTTAACTGTGGGGAGGCCTGTTTGTTCTTCTTCCGGCCATACTTCATAGGTCTGCCCATCCACCTCGGCGATAATCGGTCTTGCTGTCAAGTCGTTCAGGGTTACCTGGTATTGTTTTCCTTCGATGTTGAGATTTACTTTCATCGTTTCCGTCCTCTGATGGTGTTTGAGTAAAGTTGTTGGGTCCTGCCGGCGGTCCACCAGGCGTTTTCCGTGGCTGCGCTCGCGCTTGGTCGGGGTCTGAACGCGGAGCTGGACATCTCGCTCTCCAGTGCGTAGGCAACCGCGATGGCGGCAGCCAACGCGCCGTTGTTGTCTCCCACTGATGTTTTTTCGGGTTCAACCAAACTGGCTTCAGCCAGCGGTTCTTCCTGTTCAAGTTCTGGCTTGTTGGTCAGCTTCACTAACAGTGCCATAATGCCCCACAGAGCCAAAATCATGAGGAAAACCAGCCCCATGCCTGCTGCGGTAATCAATATTCCTTGATTGATAGTTGACATATTCTCCGCCTATACTGGCATGTTGCCGTGCTTACGGGCAGGGTTTATCTCTACTTTGTTCTCAAGTGCCTGCAGCGCTTCGACCAGTTTTTGACGGGTCTCAGCAGGTTCGATTACTTCGTCAATATAGCCTGCTTTGGCTGCCACGTAAGGGTTGAGGTAATCTTCCTGGTATTGTTGCGTAAGGCGTTCGCGCTCGGCTTGCGGGTCTTCAGCGGCTTTGATCTGGCGACCATAAAGAATGTTCGCAGCACCTTCTGCGCCCATCACTGCGATTTCAGCAGAAGGCCAGGCAAAGGTGATGTCCGTGCCCAGATACTTGCTGCTCATCACTACGTACGCGCCGCCATAGGCTTTGCGGGTCACCACGCTGACTTTTGGTACAGTCGCCTCGGCATAAGCAAAGAGCACTTTGGCACCATGCCGGATCACACCGCCGTGTTCCTGGTAAACACCAGGCAAAAAGCCGGGGGAGTCGACAAAGGTAACAATAGGAAGGTTGAAAGCATCGCACATCCTCACAAAACGGCTGATTTTGTCAGCCGAATTGATATCCATCACGCCCGCCATCGAGGCAGGCTCTTGCGAAACCACACCAACCGGGCGTCCAGCCAGCCGTGCCAGCCCCACGATTGCGTTAGGGGCATACCCTGCCTGGACTTCCAGAAAAGAGCCTTGGTCCATAATGGCATTGATCGCGTCCTGCATGCTGTAAGGTTGGTTGGGGTCTTCCGGAACGAGGCTGTTCAGCATCTCAGACCTTCGATTGACCGCATCGCTTGTTTCCACAATTGGAGCTTGTTCAACATTGTTTGATGGCAAGTACGAAAGCGCCTGGCGTGCCAGCGCGATCGCTTCCTGCTCGTTGTCACCAACTAACTGGCAATTGCCACTGACAGTCAGGTGCACATCAGCTCCGCCAAGGGTTTCAGAATCGACTTCTTCGCCGGTGACAGTCTTGATCACAGCCGGTCCGGTCAGAAACATGTAAGATTGCTTGCGAACCATGATGATCAGATCGGTCACAGCAGGGGAGTAAGAGGCACCTCCAGCACAGGGACCCATGATCAGGCTGATTTGGGGAACCACACCGGAATAAATGGCGTTTCGCCGGAAGATCTCAGCGTAACCGCCCAGGCTGTAAACACCTTCCTGGATACGTGCGCCGCCGGAATCGATCATTCCGATGATTGGCGACCCGGTTTTGACTGCCAGGTCCATCACACGGCAGATTTTCTGAGCGTGCATCTGACCGAGAGCGCCGCCCTGGACAGTGAAATCTTGCGCGTAGACGTAAACAGTTCGCCCCTCTACCTGTCCATAACCTGTGACGACGCCGTCACCGAGAGCGGACTTGCCCTCCAAGTCGTTTGGAGCAACCGCCATCGCTCCGATTTCACGAAAGCTGCCTTTATCGAGCAGCAGATCGATGCGTTCCCGGGCAGTCAGGCTGCCCTTGGCATGTTGTTTGTCGATGCGTTCTTGTCCACCACCTAATTTGGACTCAGCACGCAACGCCTTCAGTTTTTCAATGCGGGGGTTTTCCTCGGTCATTCAATCTCCTTGTGTTTTGTTTTGCCCCGATACGGTGAGAACAGGGCTTGAATGCGTGAATATTGTAACATTACTTTCCAGTCTTTCAGGTATTTAGGTCGCTGTCGAGCTCATCATTAAACTCTCCCTTTTTTAGGGGGAAGGTCTGCAAAGCGTGGGTGAGGGAGTCTTGTTTGAGTTAAATGCTAAACCTTCGAGCGACAAAGCGGAGGGAGGCAAGTACTGCTCGCTTTGCTCCCAGCATCAAGACCCACTCCGTACGAATAGTTTAGCCAACCAGGGCAAATTATCTCTACAAATATAACGATCGTCCAGAATGTTTCATCAAATCAACACCCTGTTTGCGTTCCTGGCGATTTTGTTTACAAACAATACTTAACCTTTGCGCTTGCACCCCGTTGGAATCCTGTTATAATTCAATCAATGACTGGTCCGGTGCGCGGTCCTATGTTTAGGCTGCAATCAGGGAGACCTGCAAAAAAAAGAAGATATGTATAGGAGCATACGTCATGGCATTAACAAAAACTGAAAAAACTGAGATTATCAATCAATTCGCAACCAAATCGGGCGACACTGGTTCCCCCGAAGTACAAATTGCACTGCTTTCCAAAAGAATCGCTCAATTGACTGATCACCTGCGCGCGAACAAACACGACGAGAGTTCACGCCGCGGTTTGCTTAAACTGGTCGGTCAGCGCCGCCGCCTTCTGGCTTATCTACGCCAGAAAGACTACGAACGCTTTATGACCATTACCGATTCTTTGAGCATCCGCAGAAAGTAATCTCTGAAATACAGTCACAAACCACTTTTGCCTCTTCAAAAACAATGAAGAGGTAATTGTGGAATTTAATCAGCCAGACGGGTATTGAAAAGCGCTGATCAATTCTGATCACCGATTTTCAGTCCCTGATCTGGCACAGGAAAAAGGAAAAATGAAACCTGAAGCAAAATATTACACAACTCAACTTGGAAACAAGGAAGTTAGCTTTGAAACTGGCAAAATTGCCCGTTTAGCTGGCGGATCTGTGATTCTAAGGCAAGGCGACAGCATGATGTTTGCCGCCGCGACCATGGGCAACCTGCGTGAAGGAAGCGATTTCTTCCCGCTAACCGTGGATTACGAAGAACGAATGTATGCCGGCGGCAAAATCCCCGGATCGTTCTTCCGTCGCGAAGGACGCCCCTCAACCGATGCCACACTTGTGGCTCGTCTCACCGATCGCCCTCTGCGCCCGCTCTTCCCCGAAGGGATGCGCAATGAGGTCCAGGTCATATTGATGTCGCTCTCAGCCGACACTGAAAATCCGCTGGATATGCTCGCCATTAACGCTGCTTCTGCCGCATTGATGATTTCGGACATCCCCTTTGGCGGTCCGGTTGGTGCCGTTCGTATTGCTTTTGTCGATGGCGAACTGATCGTCAACCCAACCTTACAGGAAATGGAAGTCTCCACCCTCGATCTACGTGTCGCAGGAACAAAAGACGCCCTCCTGATGGTCGAAGCTGGCGCAAACGAAGTAACTGAAGTCTTGATGGCTGAAGCACTGCAATTGGCGCACAAGTCCATCCAACCGATCCTCGAAACCCAAATGCGAATGGCTGCCGAAATTGGCAAAGCCAAAAAAGAAGTCAAACTGGCTGGTAAAGACCTGAATCTGGTTGCCCAGGCAAAAGAGGCGATTCGCTCTCGTTTGGAAGCCTTGCTCGATCAGGAATACAGCAAAGAAAGCCTCTATGGTGGTTTTGCTGAAATCAAAGAGGCTTATTTGCTCGAGCAATTGGGCGAAGAACCTACCCCCGAAGATCTGGCAGCACATACTGCAGCCTTTGAAGATGCTGAGAAAGCTATCATCCGCGAACGCATTTTAAACCAGGGCAAACGCCCCGATAACCGCAAGGTTTACGAAGTGCGCGAAATCAGTGCCGAAGTCGATATTGCACCTCGTGCCCATGGCTCCGGTCTTTTCACTCGTGGAGAGACCCAGGTCCTGACCCTGGCAACCCTTGGCACTCCCAAGGAAGCCCAGGAACTGGACAATCTCAATGGGATGGATTCCAAGCGCTACATGCACCATTACAACTTCCCACCCTACTCTGTTGGTGAGACAAGACGAATTGGTGGACAATCCCGACGTGAAATCGGTCATGGCGCCCTGGCAGAAAGAGCTTTACTGCCTGTGCTCCCTGACGAAAAAGCATTCCCTTACACTTTACGCCTTGTGTCTGAGGTGATGGCATCAAATGGCTCATCATCAATGGCATCAGTTTGCGGTTCTACCCTGGCATTGATGGATGCCGGTGTCCCGATTACCAACCCGGTGTCTGGTGTTGCCATGGGTCTGATTATGGAAGGCGACAAATACGCCATTCTGACAGACATTTTAGGCACCGAAGATCACCTGGGTGATATGGACTTCAAAGTCGCAGGCACTCGCAACGGTATCACTGCCCTGCAAATGGACATCAAAATTGGTGGGATCACACCCGAAATCATGGCCGAAGCTTTGGATCGTGCTAAATCTGCCCGGTTCTACATTATGGACCAGATGACTCAGACAATTTCTGTGCCAAATCCAACCCTGAAACCCCACGTTCCCCGCATCGAATCGATCAAAGTGCCGATGGATAAAATCGGCGCGATTATCGGACCCGGTGGCAAGAACATTCGTGCCCTGCAGGAAGAAACCAATACCAAGATCGACATTGACGATGATGGAACTGTTTATATCGCCTCATCCAGTGGTCTTGGTTTTGAAGAAGCCCGCGACCGCATTTTGGCTCTGACTGAAACTGCGGAAGTTGGCAAGATTTACACCGGCAAATGCGTCCGTGTAGCAGATTTCGGTGCTTTCATCGAGATTCTGCCAGGCATGGACGGTCTGGTGCACGTCTCTCAATTGGCCTCAGAACGTGTCGAAAAAGTTGAAGACATCGTGAATGTCGGAGACGAATTAACCGTTATGGTGATCGATATCTCTCCTGATGGCAAAATCAGACTTTCACGTAAAGCTTTACTGGAAGGCTGGACCGCTGAGGAAGCCCGTGAGCACGATAACGCCAACCGCAGCAAGTCTTCTGGTGGCAATCGTAGCTCTGGTCGCTCTGGTGGTGACCGACGCTCTGGTGGCGACCGCCGTTCTGGTGGAGATCGCCGCTCAAGTGGCGACCGCCGCACACCTCGCAATTAGTTTTTTGCAAATCGAGAAGGTGAGGTTACAACCTCACCTTTTTTTGAATCGTATGGATGGATTTATTTGTCTCGAAGCAGGGTATTAGTCCATCCACTGCTTTCAGATTGATAAACTGTTTTGGGAGGAGCAAGCCCCTCCCGTACGGATGGGCTTTAGTCCATCCGCTGCGTCTGGATTGACAACCAATTATTGTAATAAAAAGAACCTCCTTTATGGATGGCCTCTTGTGCTCGCGAAGCAGGGTATTGGTTCATAATTACCAATGGAATAAGATTTGACTTAGGCGCTGATACTGATTTTTTCTCTCTCCAATTCCAACTGTGTCCGGGCATCGGTCTCTATCGAAACAAACCGTTCAATTAACTGGCAGGGAAACTCAGGGCAGTGACCACAATTTTCAACTCCACGAGATGAAGCACAGGTGCGCACAGCACAACCCTGGCACATTCTGGATTCCAGGCGTTGTTCACTGTGACAGCCGTAACAGGTCATATCTTTGGTGGTAAAGCAAAGTTCTTCACAGGAATATTCCGCAGCCAGCCAACGTTTATGTACCTCATCCCTATTTTGTGTTGCCTGGAAAACCGGACATTCTTCACAATTCAAGCCACAATAAGCGAGTGGAGCCATGAAAACCTCCATTTGAAGTGGGTCAGGAATACACTTCGCTTAATAGTTAGCAGGAATCGTGCCAGTTGCGGTACAGAATACAGTTATTTGAGTTGGAGTCTCATTGGAGGGTGGTGAGCGTGAGTTAAGACAAACCCCAGGCTTTCATAAAGCGGTTGACCTTCAGGGCTGGCATCCAGTTCGACGTAAGCCAGGTCGAGCCCGCGTGCTTTACTGATCAATTCCACCATAATTGCGCGAGCCAGTTCCTGGTGGCGATATGGTGGCCAGGTGAGGATGTTAATAATGCGCCCGTAACGCCCATTCGGCGCCATCGGTTGCCACATAACCTCGATCATGTGTAAAAACCCGACAGCCATCAGAGTTTTATTATCCAGAGCTATCCAGGCGAATATGTCTCGTTCAAGACGTTCTGAAAGGAAGGTTTCAATTTGCTGAGAGGCATGTGGTTTGTCTTGAGACTCAAGGTCATACCCCAAAGCCTGCAAAAAATCCAGCCGTGATTTCACAAGCAGGGGCACGTCTTCTTTCCGGGCTTCGCGCAAAATTGGAGTCATCTCAGATATTATTCTCGTTGAGCGTTTTATTGCGATAAGTCAAATCCGGCCGGGTTTGCCAACCCTGGCTCTCCCAAAAAGCATTGCCCTGCTCATTGCTCGCAAATACCAGCATACCGGCTTTGGTTATGCCCTCAGCTCGCAAGGCTTCGCAGGCGCTGTCTGCCAGGAGTTTTCCAATGCCCTTCCTTTGGAAATTCGGATGCACGATAGCATGATAGATATAGCCCCGCCTGCCATCATGCCCAGCCAGGATTCCACCAATGATCTCTCCATCCTCTTCAGCAATAAAGCAGGTGTTCGGATTGCGCTGCAGAAATTTTGTTATGCCGGCTTCGCTGTCATCAATACTGCGCAGACCCCGATCAAAACCCGGTTGACTGCTCCATAAAGCGAACAGATCGGGGTAGTCTGCTATGTTGAACAATCGAATAGAGAGGGTCATACTTTTTTTAGATCATCCCGTACCGCTTAAGCGCTGTTTCGAGGATCATGTTTACCAGTTCCGTGTGGCCGATTCCATCTGCCTCTGCTTCAATAACGATATCAGAAATCTTGGGCGTCAGACCCGGCAGTGGGTTGATCTCAAGAATATAGGGTTTAAATTTATCATGCGCGTCTAAACGAAAATCTATGCGGGAAACATCCAGCGCACCCGTCACGCGGAAAACGGCGGCTGCCAGCCAGTTCAATTCATCCACCTGGTCTTCGTCCAAAGGCGCCGGGCAAATGTATTCCAGGTCAGCGGCAAAGTCGGTTTTTAATGTGTTGCCATAGACACCGCCAAACTCAAGCCAGGGCGCCAGGTTAACTTCCATTGGAGGTAAAAAGCGCAGCCCAGCTTGAATACGGTGGGCGGCCTCGTCCAAAGGGATACGTCGGGCAACCGGACCGATCAGGTTCCCTACCAGACCAACAGTAACTTCACGTCCCTCAATATACCGTTCGACCAAAGCGCTCTGCTTGTATTTGCGAATGATGTATTCAAGCTGTGTGCGAAGTTCCTCTTCATTATGAAGAATAGATTGATAACTCACTCCCATTCCAGTTCCTTCTCGGGAAGGTTTGATGAAGAGCGGAAACTCCATACCTTCTTCCAGGGGCTCATCCACTCGTTCAAAGCTTTGGAATTCAGGGGTCGGTAAATTGTGCCAGGCGAGCACACGTTTTGTCATTGGTTTATCCAGAGTCAGCGCCAGGGACAAAATCTTGGAACCGGTGTATGGGATCTGCAGTTTTTCCAGGATCGCAGGTATCTGGGCTTCACGCGAGTCTCCAAAGTGACTCTCAGCAATGTTGAAGCAGATATCAGGTTTATATTGTCGGACAGTATCGATGATGGTTTCGTCAGCTTCAAGGAATTCCGCCTCATGCCCTCCAGCTTTTATCGCTTCTACCAGGGTTTGCACGGTGGATCCGGAATCAAGATCATCCCATTGGTCTCCCCCCATTCCTTCAAAAACAGGCGCGTTTTCTTTCAGATTTGCCAGTACGGCCACGCGAAAACTTTTCATTTTTTAGAGCATCTCCCGGGAAATAATATTTTCACACAACCCTGAATTATAGTAGGTTTTTAGAAATGTTGAGTTGATTATTAGAGGGTTTTGGTAGGTCAAGCACAGAAATTTGAGAGAATAATTTAGGGCGAATCGACAACCTTGACATGCGAAGATGTGTAGGGCGAAATTGAGGACGTTTGAGAATTGAATGTTTTGATCCACTTGTCGTCCTTAATCCGCCGCTTGGATGAATTTGTTGACATCAGAACTTGTGTGTTGATGCAAAAGACGGATTGGACAAGCGCACCGATCCCGAGATCAATAATCAGTAATCTTGTCCAATCTCGCCCAACAAAACGCCTCATCCTTCGAGGACTTTGTCTTACCCTACAGCTCCACCATCACTGCGTCAACAGCTTCAGCCTTGGCAACACCGCGTTCAACATTCACGAAGCGCAATAAGATGATTCCGGCGATGAAAAAGATGACCAACGAGACGATACCGAGTCTTGGGTCGCCAGTTTTCGCGGTGATAAACGCCATCAATGCCGGACCGACCACCGTGTTGAACTTCTCTGAGACGCTGAAAAAGCCATAAAATTCCGCGCTTTTACTCTTGGGCATCATCTTACCAATCAGCGAGCGGCTCAGTGCCTGGCTGCCGCCTTGCACCATGGCAACCCCAAAGCCCAGCACGAACATATGCCACTCTTCTTTCATGAAGTAACCAAAAATTGCCACGACGGAGTAGACAAGCAATGCCAGGCTGATCGCCTTTTTGTTTCCCATCGATTTACCCAGTTTCCCAAACAACAAGGCAAAGGGTGCCGCCACAAACTGAACCATAAGGAACGTGCCCAGAATTGTTAATGTGCTGAATCCCAGGTCGGAAGCAAAAGCAGCTGCCATCGTGATGATGGTGCCAATCCCGTTTGCATAGACAAAAAAGGTTATCAGGAAAAGAAACAGGTCCTGGTAATCACGGATCTCACTGAGGGCCTTGCCCAGACGCTTGAATCCAACAGTGATCACGCTTTGACCAATCTCATGGGTTTCACCTTTGGCAGGCGGTTCGCTGACATGCCTGAAAATCGGAATCGAGAAAATTGCCCACCAAATAGCCACGCTTACCAGGCTGAGGCGCATCATGAGGGCAGTTGCTTCAAGCTCGGACATACTGGTCAGAAAACGCGGTCCAACAAAAATCATGATTGCATTAACCAGCAGTAACACCCCGCCGCCGATGTAGCCCAGTGCATAGCCGCGCGACGAGACCTGGTCGATTTCGTCTTCTTTGGCGACATGCGGCAAAAGGCTGTCATAAAAGACCAACGAGCCAGCAAACCCGATCGTTCCGAGGATGTAAAGTATGATGCATAATGTCTGATCTGCCGGTGAGACAACAAACCAAAGCAGGGCGGTGCTGATGATCCCTAAAGCAGCGAAAAAAGCCATAAAAAGCTTCTTGCTTGCTTTAAAATCTGCAATCGCGCCCAAAATTGGGCTCATTACGGCGGCAATCAAGCTTCCAATTGCCACAGCATTGCCCCAGATCGGGACTGAATCGCCTTGCGCTATGTAAGTGGCAAAATAAGTTGGCAAAACTACGCCCATGACAGTTGTGGCGAAAGCAGAATTCGCCCAGTCATACATCGTCCAGGCCCGAATACCTTTTTTGTATTCTTTCTCGTCTAGATCTACATTCATTGTTCCAATATTTTCCATTTTTTACCCATTTCCTATTGAATAATCTATGATTTGTTGTTCCTCAGCGCTTGCCCCGAGGTTAAAGAAAGTATCATCCATTAATTTCGTCAATGCCTCCGGTTCATTTTTAGTGAGCAAGATTTTCATTTGCTCCCGTGGAATTTTGTAAGGGTCGAGATAAGCTTTCAGATATTTGCGAAAGGGCATCACACCGCGTTCTGGCTGCAGCCTGATCATATCCTCAAGTTGAAAATGTGCTAACTGATAAACTTCCTGCACTGATACTTCATCGCGGTCGCGCCAACTGAAAATCCAGGGATTCGCCTTGGCTGCTCGTCCAACCATTACGGCATCACAACCAGTTTCTTCCAACATCCTTTTCGCGTCCGCTACGGTTTTCACATCACCGTTGCCGATCACCGGCACGTTCAGTCTGCGTTTCAGCTCACCGATCTGCGCCCAACGGGCTGGTTTGTTGAATGAATTTTTCTGAGTGCGGCCATGTAAAGCGATCAATTTAGCGCCGTTTTCTACCGCAATCTCAGAGAGCTCGATGTAATTGTGGCTGGTTTCATCCCAACCCAAGCGCATCTTGCCAGTCACTGGCACGCTAACAGCCTGGGTAACCAGGCGAAAAATGTCGCGGACAAGCTGTGGATTGCGCATCACGCCCACTCCAGCACCTCGTCCTGCCACGCTTTTTGCCGAACAACCCATGTTGATGTCGATCATGTCCGGGTGAAAATCCTCTACGATTCGGGCTGCGCATTCTGCCATGCGTACAGCGTCATTATCAAGCAATTGCACAGCAAAGGGGCGTTCCGCTTCCCGGAAGAGAAGCCGTTTTCTTTCGTAGCTTTTTTGGTTGGCATAGTCGAGCGTATTGATGAACTCAGAAACTGAATATGCCGAACCTAATTTTCGTGTGATCCAACGGAAACTGGCATCAGAAAGGCCATCCATCGGCGCCAGTATTATTTGCCCATAGATCGGAAGATCACCGATCATCAGCGTAGGCGTAAGCGCTGCCTGATTCATTCTCAACCGTTGATCCTGAAAAAGAGCGTCACAATCTTGTGCGGGCTGACCGGCAGCTCAACTTCGCCTGCCTGGTTTGTTGTTAGGTCAGCAAGGTGGGTTTCATCCAGGCTGACCAACTCAACACTCTTGTACGGAAGATTGGGCTTAACTTTCAAATCAATGCTTTGATCAGAAAGGTTCACTCCCCTTACAATCCATCCAGCTTCATTTTCAGCTTCTTTGAGCGCTGTGATCATAAATTCTGATGGTGTCACACGCACCATTTGTGCTGTTTCTTCCAAACGCCCGGGGTGCGCGGCTGCAACGAAAGCTTCAAAGTCGGTCTGACAAGATTGCGCCAGCTTCACAGCACTACCAAAATCAGTGCCGTGGGGAATTATGGCGTAGTTGAAGAGGTATACCGCCTGTTCTTGTGCTCCCAGAGTTGCTAGAGGAGGTCCAGCCTGCCCCTGGCGGTTCCACATGTCATCCCGTGAAAGCCAACCGACACAGCGCAGCAGGGTGAGCGCGATTTCTGCTCTACCTTCCTGATCTCTCAAAACTGCCACTTCAGGTAAGCCTCGATTGGCTATGGTAAGCCCATGGCTTCTTACACTGACATCACTAAAGGCACGTTGCGGCACTTCCGGTCTGGGCAACTCGCGCCATGTTTGATCTACTTCTGGCAGATCGATTGCGCGTTCCACGATCTGAAAATGACCGTCAAATCGGGCAGTGTTCACAACCAATCCAGTGGGGAAGCGCACTTCCAGGCGATGATCCAAGGCACGGTTATCAAAAACTACCTGGACATTTACCTGAGGCAAACCTTTGGTCAGGCTGATGGCAACATCCAGCGGGCAGCTCACAAGCTCGCGGCTGCGGTTGTCGCGTTCGTTACTCAAGCCGATCGGGATTTCAAGGTCCATCCGTAAAACAAGCATCTCCGTGAGCGAATCTTTGCTTATTTCAACGCTCTCAAGATAAGGGCTGAAAGCCGTATCGATTTCAGGCGGCGTGTAGTTATATTCATCACCGCGATCACCGCGATCAATAAAGGTGTTCAAATCCTCGTATAGGATCTCGTTAGTCTTATCGTACAGGCTGAAACTGCCATCTTCTCCGGTCAGCGTGAGCGTGAAGTATTCGTTGGAGATGCTTTCAAGTTCTTCTTCATCCTCATCCCAATCGACAGTCGAAAGCTCTTGTACTGGCTCGCTCAGAACCCACCAGGTTTGGTAACCCATCGCGGGGACAGCCTTGGCAACAAATGAAAGATGTGCGGTCGGAACATTAAATACTTTGACCCGCACCAGCATTTCCGGGTCACTGCTCATGATCGTGCCCATGATTTCAGTCAATGCGGTTTCCAGTTTTTGGCTGTCTGCTGCCAGAAAGCTGGAAAATTCTGCATCGATACAGGGCATGTCTGCGTCCTGACCCAGCCCGACACCGATCAATGTGCGGTTATTGTGCCCGCTTGTGCCGGCATTTGTCAGCAAACCCATCAGGTCCTTCACCTGATAGGTGTTGGATTCAAGAAATTCTCTTTCTTCCCATTCCCATTCACATGGCACACGCTCGCCTGCTTGGTCGACTAAAACGAGGTCCCTCTCATCATCTGCAATATCGATTCTGGCAGATACCAGGTCAGTCTTGGGGTAAGGGGAGGCATTGAAAACTGTTACCGCGGCCAGCTTGTTGTCCAGAGCTGGTCCTTGCGTATTGATTTCTGACTGGATGGCAGTCAGGCTTTGTTTTGTTAATTCTTCAGCAACCTGGTCCACCTGGTCAAATCGGCTGATCATGTCATCGTGTGTTTCGTCAACTGAGCATCCGCAGATCGAATCGTGGGGATGGTTGCTGATCAGCAGTTTCCAGGTTTGATGGATAACAGGACCGGGGTCATTGATGCGGCTGCTCTTTTCATGTTCTTTGAGCGGCAAAAAGCTCTCTTCTCCTCGTTTAAGCAGCTCTGCCCAGCTGCAGAAGGGTTCCACCCAGCGTTCCAACATGGTTTCAGAGTAATGGTTGCGCTGCTTAATCCACATACGCGCTGAAAGAACGCCCGGCAGCATATGCGCTTTTTGAGGATCGCGTAACTCTCCACGCAAAGATGGCAGCAAAATCGATTTATCATCCAATTCCTGGCTGACCGCTGCCAGGTAGGCAGGTAGCGTTGAATGCAGCGCTCTTCTCCCGGAGCTCTCGTGCTGGTTGTAATAGCGGATGTGTTCCGGCAATTCCGGGCGCGGCTCAAGGTGGTCGGTTCCCCGCATCATCAGGAATTGGCTGGTCGGGTTGAGCGGTTCCAGTTTATCTACTTCTTTGTCCAGGTCCATTAGGCTTTGATCGGGGTCTGCCGCTGGCCAGTCAGCGATGTTGCCATAGCCATCGTGCAGATGCGCCAGCAAAACACTGCTGCCATCGGGCGCTTGCCAATGTAAAAGTGTCGGGAAATCCTTAGGCACACCCCGCCACAGGCAGGCAGTGTCCATGTGGAAACCGTTGAGGACCTGGGGCATTTGCCCAATATGACCAAATGGATCAGGAATGTAGCCAATCATCATGCGCTGACCAAAAAGCGCGCAGATTTGCTTGCCGATGGTCAGGTTGCGGATGGTAGCCTCAGGTGAAACAAGGAATTCGTCAGGCAAGATATACCAGGGTCCGATCAAAATTCGGTTTTCCTGAATATGCTTTTGAAGAAGCGGCAGGTTCGCCATGCGCATCTGCAGATAGTCTTCCAATACAATTGTCTGTCCATCAAGCATGAAATGCAGATATTCCGGGTCCTGGTCAAGAATGACCAGCAGGTTGTCCACCAAATGAACGAGCTGAAGGCGGAATTGCTGAAAGGTTTTATACCATTCACGGTCCCAATGAGTGTGAGAGACGATGTGTAAGGTTTGCATGGGATCTCCTTGGCCTTTGCGTTAGTGTGCTAATTATGCCATAAACGAGTCAATGAGCAGATGAATTCATGTTATCCGCTTTGTTTTGAACCGTAGGCCGAGATTGAATCCCTGGAGTTCTTTTCTACAGGGGTTCTATCCGGCATCCTTTTGTCATTCTGAACGCAGCGAAGAATCTTACTGTACCTTTAGGCATAGGCTTCGTGCCCGCTGGGTACTTTGTCCGGCATCCTTTTGTCATTCTGAACGCAGTGAAAAATCTTTCAGTGCCTGTAGGCCTGATTCCTTGGTTGAATCCGGCATTTTTTGTTGGGGGACCTGCAACGGTCTTCCATCTATTGATTAACAAATCCATCTCGGGATGGCATGGCAGCCATCCCCTACAATTTACCCTCTTTTCGTAGGTCTAATTCCGGGTTTGAATCCGGCATCCTTTGGTCATTCTGAACACAGTGAAGAATCTTTCTTTTGTCTTTAATCCGTCACTGCGAGATCCTTTGCCAAAAAAAATTGAAGGATGGCGATAATTGGCATGGCAAAGGATCGTGGCAGTCTCTCTTTTGAAGGGAGTTTGCTTTTTTTCTAATCTACTCGCAAAGACGGGTTAAAAAATCCTTTTACCCAACTCCCCCAATGCCCAATGGATGGCATCTGCCACGATTGGGTCGTTTTCATTCCTCAAACCCTCTTCCAACAACGGGATAAAATCTTTCTGCCCGCTGTTGCCCATTGCAATAACCACGTTGCGCCGGAAACAAGAATATTTACCACGCCAAACCGGTGTATGGCGATATTTCAGCTTGAACTCTTCTTCCGTCAATTCGAAGCTTTCAGCCAGATCAGGAGACCCCTCACCAATGCTTACTCGATCTTCTGTTTGTGCTCTTTTATTAACCGGGCAGACACTCTGGCATTGGTCGCAGCCAAAAATCCGGTTTCCCACTGCTTTTCGAAATTCCTCCGGTATCTCTCCACGGTTCTCGATCGTCAGGTAGCTCAGGCAGCGCCTGGCATCGATGCTGCGATCAGGCAAAATTGCCTGTGTTGGGCATGCCTTCACGCACAGTTGGCAATCGCCGCATCCATCTCCTTCGTAGGGTAGGTCAGACTCAAGGTCAAGGCTGATCAGCAGCTCTGATAAAAAGGTCCACGATCCAAGCTTTGGATGGAGCAGAAGCGAATTTCTCCCAATCCACCCCAAACCGGCCTTATGCGCATAGCCTTTCTCCAGGATTGGTGCACTATCGACACAGGCATAGGTCTCTATATCGTCTCCAGCCAACTCATTGATCGATTTCGCCAACTGATCCAGGCGTTCCCTAAGGACTTCATGGTAATCTCTCTGTAAAGCGTAAGCAGCGATTCGTCCTTTGTACCTGCTCATTTCAGCCGATTGCAGGTCTTCCGGTGGTGGGTAGCTTGAAAGCAAACTGATCACTGTCTGGCAAGTCGGCAGCAATAACCTCGGATCCGACCGGGTTTCCAGCGATCGCTGGCTGGCAAGATAGTTCATATCAGCATGCTGACCGTTTTCGATCCAATCTTTAAATCGCTGCATCCCGGGGACAGGCTCAATGCGTGTGAACCCAACAGCAACAAAGCCGAGGCTTTCCGCCCCGGCTTTGATTTCTGCTTTTAGGTTCATGAGGTCCTGCGACCAGATCTACTCTATTACATATTGGAAAAAGAAATATCCAAACGGAACGTTATTGGCATTTACGATATTCCAATTGCTTTTTGCAACGCCAACTGTCTGTGGAGCAGTGAAATTCATGGTGAATTGAATGCTCATTGTCGGTGGAACTTCCGTGGGCATCGTGAACGTAGTTTCGGAGATGCCAAAATTGTTACCATCAACGTATTGGATGTAGTAATCAGTTGTCCAGGTAGTTGTGCCCGTATTCAACAGGGTAACGACAACCTGAAATTTCTGTCCAGCAGCGACTAAGGAATCGTCTTCTGGATAGCTGCGTGCCCATACCCCAGCATCGATGCCGCCTGAAGCGGTTGGAGCCGCGGTTGTTGTAGTCACCTGGGGAGAAGGGGTGATTCCCAGGGCCGCGGTTGGTACGACCGTTGCGAGAGTCGCGGTCGCAGTGGGAGCAGTCGTGGCAGTCGGCACGGGTGTATCCGTGGGGCGTGCGATTGCGGTCTTAGTAAATTGGATTGCGACCGTTTGGGCTACATTGGTCTGACGCGCTTCCTCAGCCAGTGGATCTTCCTTCGGTCTGCATCCAGCCAGCGCAACCATCAGTACAAGTCCTATCAGAAGGACTACTTTTATCTTTTTTGTGTCCATTCTTACACCTTTCAAGAGACGAATAATAAGTCTCCAATAATTGTGACGGCTAATTTCTTATTTGTCAAGTTGACCTGGCTCAGGGCTTGATCATCGGTTGAAGCACATGGACCACATCTCCGGAGGGTGAGCCGTTCGCTTTTAGCAATAGCACTATTTTAACCTGCTTGCCGCCAAGCGAGCCAAGGTCGACATCGAGCCGTTGAAATTGCAGATCATGAATTTCGTTCCAGGAAGCCAGCTCACGCAAGGTGCCGGAAGAATCCTCATAATTCAAGCTGAATTTGACATCGCAAGCTGTGTTGCCGCGCTTGCAACCCAAAACAGCAGTAAACCTGGCATTAGCAGGGATGGTCATCGCCGGGAAAGTGCCCTGCAAGAACGAATCATCCGCATTATAAAGACCCAGCCAAAGGGCAGTTTCATCGTCCTGGGATCCATTTTCGAGAATCGGTCGGTTATCAGAATAGACAAAACCGCCTGTATCGCCAGGCTGCCCCGGGCAATTCAATTTTCCTGTTGGGCTGGTCCAGGATGCAGAACAATACGAATCAGCCAGGTTGATGCTGTCTCCCCGCACTTGGATTTCAACCCAAAAAGTTGCTTCTTCGTTTCGAAAAGCAAAAATCACGCCCTCTGCCGTCCGCAGCTTGAATTCGGCTCTATACGCCCCGGCAGTATTTGGAGCATTGAAAGGCATTGAAATCGTGACCGACTCGCCGGGTGCGATCGCCTTATCGCTCAGTGGTTGGCTGGTTGGGGCACTCATGGCACTACCGGAAACAAAAACCACACTATAGCCAGTGGTCCATGTGCAGGTGCCTTCATTCTTCAGTGTCCAGGTCTTGGTAAAGGCCGTGCCCGGGTAAAACTGGCTGCCGTCCGGGATGGTCTCGCTGACGAAACCAGCGAGGTTGCAATTCGAACCGCTGCCCGGAGTTGCTGTTATTTCAGTTGGCTCAATGGTAGGACTTTGCGTTTCAACCGGAGAGATACTTGGAGTAGCTTCAATCGGTTTAGCAGTAGGCGTTTCAGCTAAAAAGGCCTGCGAGGTGGCTGTCTGAGCCGCCATTTCAGTGGCAACGATCGATGTAGTCATGGCTTCGATCGTGCTGGCAGCGGCGGTGCGAATGATATCCAACTGATCCACGGGGGTTGGGCTGGGCTGTACACCATTGCATGCCGCCAAAACTAAGGCCACCCCGAGAAAAAGAGTTGTCCCGAACCATTTTTTCATGCTGCCTCCATTAACCATCAACCTCACCGGTAGATATTATAAAGTGTGCAAGTGCCAAGCCAGGATAACTTGTCAATTTGAGCCTACCTCACCAAAAAGCCGGGTACTGTATTAGAACCCGGCTCACGAATCTGATGATTAATATCACCTTCCAAATACAATTGTTCTGAAAAAGGTCGAAAGCTTAAACTTTTCTCCTGTCAGCAGTGTCTGCGAGCTAAAAAGATTCGACACACCTCGTACAACCAGGTAGACTGTTGCAATCAAAACGCCCAATGAAAGTGCAAGCTGCCAGATTGGAACTGATCCAATCGCGAGCCTGGTCATCATCACTACAGAAGAGGTCAGCGGGAAGATGCTTAAGAACACGCTCAGAAAAGAATTGGGTTCTCCGATCAATTGGTTGATTATCAGAAAAATAAAAATCAAGGGTAAAGTCAATATGAAGGATGAACTGTTACCCTCACGCAGGTTTGGTGCCATCGCCCCGATTCCAGCCATTAAACTTCCGTACAAGAAGAAGCCCAGAATAAAATACGGGATTCCAAGGAATACAATTTGGTTTGATAGGCTTACCCCTAGCAGGAAGGGAAAGCTCTGACCGCCCAGGTTCATGAAAAGCACCACAGCGCTGCCCCATGCCATCATCTGCAACAGGCTGGCTGCGCCATAGCCCAGCAGCTTTCCTAAGAAAAGGTCCATCGGACTGGCAGATGTCAGCAGGATCTCAATGGTTTTGTTCTCTTTATCTTTGCCAACCGCGTTGAGCATGAAGCTTGAACTTATCAGGATCAACATGTAAAAAAGCATCATGATCGCATAGGGCACCAAAAAACTTGCAGCCGAATCCTGATCGCGTGTGTCTGCAGTTTCAGGGTCAAGATATTCATACCTGTAGGTCACCGGATTGGTATAGCGCAGATACAATTGCTGGTCAGCACCCATCAGGTTGTAATTGATCAGTTCATCTAACGCGCCTTGCTGGACGATTTCCGTGATCATGCTGATTTCAGGTTTGATATATGTTACCTTACCGCTTTCCAGGTAGTCAGGGGCGATCACAAAAAAGCCCTCAAGTTGATTTGCCGCAGTTCGCTGCCTGGCAGCGTCTTCATCAACAACTTCAACCAGAGCGCCATTGGTCAACCAGTCTGGATAGTCTGTGACGATTCCACTTTGATCCACCACGCCAATAGGCAGTGGGTTGGCAACTTCGTTTGTGAAAATCTGCGTGATACTTTGGGTTTGATCGTCGTTTAGCATCCCAAGCAGGAAGAATAAAAGGCTGGGGATCAAAGGAACAAGGATGATCATAAGCAGAAACGAGCGCCTTCTGACCAAATTTAAAAATTCAAATGTGAATACTTTGCCCAAGTTAACCATGGTTGGCCTCCTTGACGATCAGGTCACGTAGTTTGAGCTTTTTGTGATACTCAAGCAAACCCCGCCGAAACGCCTTGCCGGAAAGCCAGAAAACCAGGACAACCGAAACAATAAGGATGATAAAAACTGTTGCGATTTCCCAGGCTGATATGGACGTGAATGCCATCCGCAAACTAAGTGAAAAAGGAGCGCTTAATGGGAAAAAGCTAAGGATCTGTGGAATCGTTCCATTTGGATTGGTGAAGAAAGTTTGAAAAAAGTAGAAAGGCAGCATGGTCGGAATGATCAAAAGGCTGTTGATCGATTGAGCTTCTTCCATAGTGCTCATCGTTGCACCAATGATCGCCAACAGCCCAGCCGCTACGATGAATGAAAGTATAAGCAGCGAAAAGCTGATCGCCAGATAGTTTGGAGAGAGGTTCAGCTCATCGAGGAAAGGAATTTGGTTTCTGAAAACCAACACTCCGATCAATAGAATCACGACCCACACGAAAATCTGGGTAAAACCAACCCCCAGGTTACCAATGATCTTGCCGATCATTAACTGATTTGGAGACATCGAAGTAATCATAATCTCCATCGTCCGGTTTTGTTTTTCTTCCACCAATGACTGCAACAGGTAACCACCACAGGTCATCACCATCATAAAATAGAGGATACCAATTATTGCGGGAACAATAATTTGGTGCCAATTGGTTCCATCTGAAGTTTGGCTGCCGTCCAGTGACTGCAGAGAGATCTGGCTGCCTGCTTTGATGCGGTCGAGATGAGGAATCTGCTTATGTAGCATTAAATTCTCTCGGATTAGTTTATCTGTTTGAATCAGCACCTCAGAGCCGGGCTGTTCATTGGAATAGTAGGTCACATTGTAAGTCGATTGATAGCTAGTCGGGATGACCACATAGCCCTGAAGTATCCCGTTTTCTGTGTCTGCGCGTGCGGTTTCTTCGTCAGCATAGGGGATCAGCTGGATGAAAATATCCATAAACCCAATTTTTTCGGGCACTTCCTGCGGCTGGGTGATCAGATTCGCCTGATCAACATAGCCAACCGGTTCTGTATCGAAGGAAAGGTAACTGAAAAGCATGGAAAGCGCCATGATCAAGAGAAAGCCAACTGGCATGCCCAGCAGGGCTATCCAGAAACGCCGTTTTGCTACATGATGGATATATTCGTACCTTGCAACATCAATTATCTTCTTCATTGCCGTTCCTGCCTTCTTGAACCACTTTGATGAAGATCTCATCCAAAGTTGGCGTGGCGATTTCGAAAGAATTCAGACTTATTTTTTGATCAATCAATTGCTGCAAAATTGCGCGGGGTGTGATATTTTCTGTCGGTGTCAGGCGATAATAAAGCCCTTCTTCCTCAATCCGCTCTACACCCGGCAGATTTGACGGTAAATCGGAATCTGTTTGAATCAATACCTGGTTTGTCGTAAACCGTTCCTGAACTTCTTTCAAACTGCCCTCCAACAGAACAGTGCCATGATCGATCAGCACTAAACGATCGCACAGTTTCTCTACCTGGTTCATCTGATGAGTACACATAATGATGGTTTTGCCTTGGTCACGAAGTTCGATCAGCAAGTCTTTGACCAACTGGGTGTTGACCGGGTCTAAGGCAGAGAAAGGCTCGTCAATAATGATGATTTCTGGCTCATGAATAAGAGCGGCGATCAGTTGGGCTTTTTGCTGCATGCCCTTGCTCAGTTCTTTGGTTTTTTTCTTTTGGTGCTCGGTCAGATCAAAACGTTCCAACCAACTGGGCAGTTTCTGTTCAACTTCCTCTTTGGTCATATTTTTTAAAGTCGCCAGGTAAGTCAGGTTGCGGGTTAATTCAACATCCTGGTATAAACCGCGCTCTTCTGGCAGATAACCGATGTGGTTCAGTTTTTCTTCGGTCATCGGACCATCCAAAATCGTTACATTGCCCTTGTCAGGTTGATAAATGTCTAAAATTACACGGATTGAGGTTGTTTTGCCGGAACCGTTGGGTCCCAGCAAACCAAAAATTTCACCGGGACGGACGTGAAAAGAGACATCTTTAACCGCCTGGGTTTCTCCAAAGTTTTTGGCGATGTGATTGACAACAATAGTGTCCATAGCTGCTCCATTTGTGAAATATTAATCAAACAACAGTGTACCATAATGAGTGTGCTCTCAAACTTGTCGTGCACAATGGTTAATAAAGATCTATATATTAAACATACCAACCAAGGTGAAGATGAAGTAATTTCATATCATTATTCACCTTTCAAACAAAAAATGAACCTTACAAAAATTGTAAGACGAATTCTGCAGCCATACCCAATATTATCTACGGTGTTCAATCCAGTTTTTCTTTTATAAAGTCGTAGGCCGGGTTCCGCAGTTGAACCCGGCTTTTCTTTTGTAGGGCGGAATCCGCTTCGGTTGCGGACTCCGCCGAATATAATCCGACTTTGGCATGACTGTGAACGCAACAGAACTTTCTTCCGTCGTACGGATGGGCTTCAGTCCATCCACTCAGTTGGCATCAATGGGCGGTAGCGGGAGGAGCAAGCCCCTCCCGTACGGATCGGCAACCGTGCCCGCGAAGTAGGGTATGACGATCTACTTGTGATCCCGTCACATCGTGCCCGTAGGGTATCGCGAGCTCTTTTGCGCGGCGATCTGCCTTTATTCCTGTCATTGGAGACCTGCGGTCAAAAGCCTTTTATGGTCAGGAGACCATGAAAGAACTAGGATCTTTTCTTTTTCTCCAATCGATTTGCACCATTTGCACTAATTGCACTGTTTTTTGATAGTGCAAAACAGCACTTTGACTGCAAATACTTTTTCATTGTTAATGTGCCGGCTTGCAAATTAATCCATGCGGGTATATAATAGCACATATGTTCTATTTATTCAAGGAAAATATAGGTTATAGGTAATAAGAAAAACTGTAATTCTGAACGCAGTGAAGAATCTTTCTTTTTGATTTTTTCCCTTCACAACCTGACCCTTTGTTATCATTACGCCTTAACAAAAAAGGAGGGCTGTGAAGCCCTCCCTCCAAAATCAATAACAGCCTTACTCCTTCTCGTAAGGTTCGCCCTCCGCCGCTGGGGCTTGCCCCTTTCCAATAAATCCTGCCAATACGACCATCGTTATCAGGTAGGGTGCCATTGCCATAAACTGTGGAGGAATTGTGCTTCCCAGGAGTGAGAGTTTAGAGCCAATCGCATCAGCAAAACCAAACAGCGCGCCAGCTCCAATTGCACCAACCGGCATCCAGTTGCCAAAAATCATGGCTGCCAACCCAATGAAGCCCTTACCTGCAGTCATCCCTTCGTCGAACCTGCCAACTGAACCAAGCGTAAAGAAAGCACCTGCGATGCCAGCCACCAAGCCACTCAGAATCACACCCATGTAGCGGGTCTTGATCACGTTAATTCCCAGTGTGTCCGCTGCCTTGGGGTGTTCCCCAACGGAGCGGAAACGCAGACCCCAACGCGTCTGGAATAACGCAACCTGCAGAATGATCAGGATCAGGAACATCAAGTAAACAAACAGATTCTGATTGAACAAAATCGGTCCAATCAGTGGTATGTCTGCTAAGACCGGTAGTGGAACCCGGGTAAACATCTTTGGATTGTTCAACCCTTCAATATGTTGTAAGAACTTTTGCGAGATAAACGCTGTCATCCCAGCTGAAAAGATGTTGATCACTGTACCAGAAATTACTTGGTTAATTTTATATTTTATGGATAACACACCCAAAATCAGAGCTAAAATGATCGAAGACAGAATGCCCCCCAACAATCCCAGCCAGGCATTTTTTGTAACGCTTCCAACGATTGCTGCCGCCATGGAAGCCATTAGCATCATGCCTTCAATTGAAATGTTTACGATACCAGAACGTTCCGCCAGAATACCAGAAAAGGCTCCTAAAGTGATCGGCACAGCCAACAGAACCGCACTGGAGAGCATCCCAGCCAGGTTGAGCTGCTTATCAGCTGCTTGCCAAACCAGGAACCCAAATGTCAGGAACAGAGCGCAAATCCCAATCATCAGGTTAGTCCACTTTCCAAAGCCCCTGATCAACTGGTATGCCCCTATTACAAAAGCTGCCGCCGCAAGGACTAATAGGGTGATTCTCGATGGTAAGATCCAATCTGCCATCAAACCCTGATCAATTCCACCCGGTGTCATAACAAATTTTGTCAGAGCTTCTCCCGTTGTTTTTGCCGCGAAAGCAAGATAAATCAGCAGCCCTATCAAGATTTCCACAACTCCGATTACGATTTTCCTTGTGGAAGAAATTTCCGCTATATGTTTATGTTCAATAACGCGGGAACTAGTTGTCATGATTGACCTCCCCAACCACTCAGGAAAATTTGCTCTTCTTCCTGCTTTGGTTTGCGCAGATGATAGATGGATCGTATGATAGCCGGAGCTGCCACAAACATCAGGATGATTGCTTGAACAACGTCAACAATGTCAATCGGGATGGAAGAAACCACCATCATTCGCGTCGCGCCATTGCGCAGTGTCCCAAACAAAATTGAAGAGAGGACAACACCCACAGGGTGGGTATTGCCAATTAAGGCCAAAGCGATACTATCAAAACCGTAACCCGAAGAGAGCCCAAGCGCCATACTGCGGTTTACAGCTAAAATTTGAACCGCGCCTGCCATGCCAGCCAGCGCTCCAGAAAGAGACATTGCCAAAATAATCGATTTTGTGGTGCTGAGACCGGCGTATTTGGCTGCGCGTGGGTTGGTGCCGACGGTTCGCAGGTTCAAGCCCCATGTGGTTTTGAAAAGTATCCACCAGATCACATAAGCAACAATCAGGGCCATGAAGAAGCCAAGGTGGAAGCGGATCGGTGAGGGGAAAAACTGAGGAATCTCAGCTGTTTTCTCAATGATCGGACTGATCGGCATTCCTCCTGAACCCTCTCGCGTCATCGGTCCCGAAAGTAGCCACTCTGTCAGCCGGAAAGCGATCCAGTTCATCATAATCGTGTTGATTACTTCATGCCCCCCGGTCTTAGCTTTTAACAATCCTGGAATAAAGCCCCAAAAGGCGCCTCCTAAAGCCCCGGCAATGAATGCCAGCGGCATGTGGATCCAGGCTGGCAGACCCGTGATCGAATATCCGACAAAAGTAGCACAGGCAGCGCCAATGAAGAGCTGCCCCTCCACACCAATATTAAACAAGCCTGATCTAAAGCCCAGAGCTACAGCCAACCCCGCAAAAATATAGGGTGTTGCCTGAACTAAACTTTCAAGGAAAGGATTGAACGCCTGTCGCAGCTCCTTGGCATCATCTCCTCTTACCGCATTGATCATGCGGACCGGGTCACCAATCGCCCCAGTGAACAGGGCTTTGTAAGCCGAGCCAATTTCAGAAAAAGCCTGCGTGAAACCTTTTCCGATTGATTCTCCAAATGCCGCGTAAACTGACTGACTTGTCAAAGCGATCAGCAATGCACCAATGATCAATCCCGTAACGATTGCGAGAAGGGGAATGGTAGCTTTGCCTAAGAAGGGTTTTCTAGAGTGTTCTTTTTTTAGCTGATCCTGGTTGATCTCATTTAGGATCTCTTGCCCGAGGTCTTTCTTTTGTTCTGTCATGTTTCAGCCTCTCTAAAAAGTCGCTTCAACGACGGAAGTCTCATCAGTCGGGATGAATTCTTCTGGGATAATCCCAGCCATCAAACATCCGACGTATTCTTTTGAGACGCCCTTATTGGGAACGATTGAGATTATTTTTCCTCTGTACATCACTGCAACCCGGTCTGACAGCTCCATAATTTCATCTAATTCAGGGGAAACCAACAAGACTCCACAGCCCTCATCTCGTTTTTGGACGATTTGTTTGTGGATGTATTCAATTGATCCCACGTCCAACCCGCGTGTGGGTTGGGAGGCAACCAGGAACTTGATCGGTCGGGATAATTCACGGGCAATAATCACTTTTTGCTGATTTCCGCCTGAAAGGCTGCCGACCGAAGTAAGCGCGTCTGGGGTGCGGATATCAAAATCCTGTACCAGCTTGTTGCCATTCTCGAGGATTTTGTCGTATTTCAAGACAACCCCATTAGAAAACGGTTCTTTATAGTAGGTACATAAGACCAGGTTTTCTGCAACTGGGAAGGGCAATACCAATCCATCTGCCTGGCGGTCTTCAGGGATATGCGCGGACCCCAGTTCGGTGATCTTCCTGGGAGAAAACTTAGTAACCTCTTCCCCTAAAAGATGTATTTTCCCGGAAACAGATTTTTGCAATCCGGTGATCGCATAGACCAATTCCGTCTGTCCATTTCCTTGCACACCAGCAATCCCGACGATTTCTCCTTCATGAACTTCCAAAGAAACGTCGTCAACAACGATGTTTTGGAACTTGTCTGCCACTGTTAGGTTTTCTACAGAGCATACCAATTCGCCGGGGTTGCTCTCAGTCCTGTCGACAACCAGGTCCACTGATCGTCCTACCATCATCGCTGCCAGAGACTCTTTGTCTGCTTGGGCAGGCGTAGTTTCACCAACCATTGCTCCGCGTCTGATCACCATAACCCGGTCGGCGATTTCCATTACCTCGCGCAGTTTGTGTGTAATGAAGATGATCGATTTTCCCTGCTCTACCAACGACCGCATGATCTTAAAGAGTTCGTCAGCTTCCTGGGGAGTCAAAACCGCGGTTGGTTCATCAAAAATGAGGATGTCAGCTTCCCGGTACAGCAACTTAATGATCTCAACCCGTTGTTGAACGCCGACTGGTAAGTCGCGGATGTAATCATCCGGATTTACCTCGAGATTGTAGTGGTTGGAGATTTCCATAATGCGATCCGCGGCTTTTTTACGATCCAAAAATCCTGCCTGCTTGACTGCTTCGTTGCCTAACATTACATTTTCAGTCACTGTAAAGACAGGTATCAGCATGAAGTGCTGATGGACCATGCCAATGCCCTGGTTGATCGCGTCCGTGGGGGAGTTGCACGTTATGGTTTGACCTTTCACCAGAATTTCACCTTCATCTGGCTGATACAGTCCATAAAGGATATTCATGAGGGTGGATTTGCCAGCGCCATTTTCTCCCAAAAGGGCTAAAATTTCACCCTTATTGAGAGAGAGATCGATGTGGTCATTGGCCAAAACTCCCGGGAACCGTTTCGTAATTCCTTTTAATTCAAGAATTGGGGTCATAGTTTTTACCGTTTCATTCTCTATTATTTCACTTATATTACCATATGCTTAAACAAAATAAGGCTGGAATTTTTCCAGCCTTATTTGAACAGTTAAAGATTTAGTCGAGTGAGATTGTTCCTGCGATAATGTCAGCTTTGAGTTGTTCGATCTCAGCTGCGAGTTCCGCGGAAACCATGCTCTCGAGCTCGTGGAACGGAGCGAGAGCAACACCGTTATTGGCGAGTGTACCAACTACATCACCACCAACGAAAGTGCCATCGATGACAGATTGGATAACCTGCATTGTGGTGGCATCCATCAGTTTCATGACGGAGGTCAGGGTGATGTCCGCATATTCGGGGCTGGTGAGAGCCCAGTCAGAGTCAACACCAATCAGGTAAGCATTCCCACGTTCTTTGATGGCAGCAGCAGCACCCAAACCAACGGGACCAGCGACGGGCATGATGATGTCGGCGCCTTCGTCCATCAGGGACTTGGCGAGTTCATTGCCTTTTTGCTGATCGTCGAAGGACATGCTGAACAAACCTGAATCAGGAGCAGCAGGATCCCAACCGAGGACCTGTACATCAGTGCCCTTGACTTCGTTGTATTTCGCGACACCCTCGTAGAAACCATCCATAAAGATGGTGACGGTGGGGATTGGCAGACCACCAAAGGTACCGACAATGCCGGTCTTGGTGACGCCAGCAGCGAGGTAGCCAGCCAGAATGGCAGCTTCGTCAGTGTTGAAGATCTGACCAGTCACATTGGCGATGGCGGGGTCGTAGTTGTAGTCAACGATGGAGAACTTGACATCGGGGTTGGCTTCAGCAGCGGCTGCGGTTGCATCGCCGATCAGGAAACCAACGGTCACGATCAGATCGCATTCTTCTTCAATGAAAGCGTTCAGGTTCTTTTCGTAGTCAGCAACTTCTTTTGACTCAAGGTATTTGCCTTCGATGCCGAGTTGATCCTGGGCGTCGGTGATACCCTTCCACGCGGTGGCGTTGAAGGATTTGTCATCGATACCACCAGTATCAGTGATCTGGCAAACTAACGGGGTTTCTTCCACTGGCATTTCTGCTTCGGTGAAAGATCCCGCGATGATTTCAGCCTTCAGTGCTTCGACTTCAGCTGCCAGTTCATCAGGAACCATGCTTTCAAGTTCGTGGAACGGAGCAAGAGCAACACCGTTATTGGCAAGTGTACCAACTACATCACCACCAACGAAAGTGCCATCAATAACAGATTGGATAACCTGCATTGTGGTGGCATCCATCAGTTTCATGACGGAGGTCAGGGTGATGTCCGCATATTCGGGGCTGGTGAGAGCCCAGTCAGAGTCAACACCAATCAGGTAAGCATTCCCACGTTCTTTGATGGCAGCAGCAGCACCCAAACCAACGGGACCAGCGACGGGCATGATGATGTCGGCGCCTTCGTCCATCAGGGACTTGGCGAGTTCATTGCCTTTTTGCTGATCGTCGAAGGACATGCTGAACAAACCTGAATCAGGAGCAGCAGGATCCCAACCGAGGACCTGTACATCAGTGCCCTTGACTTCGTTGTATTTCGCGACACCCTCGTAGAAACCATCCATAAAGATGGTGACGGTGGGGATTGGCAGACCACCAAAGGTACCGACAATGCCGGTCTTGGTGACGCCAGCAGCGAGGTAGCCAGCCAGAATGGCAGCTTCGTCAGTGTTGAAGATCTGACCAGTCACATTGGCGATGGCGGGGTCGTAGTTGTAGTCAACGATGGAGAACTTGACATCGGGGTTGGCTTCAGCAGCGGCTGCGGTTGCATCGCCGATCAGGAAACCAACGGTCACGATCAGATCGCATTCTTCTTCAATGAAAGCGTTCAGGTTCTTTTCGTAGTCAGCAACTTCTTTTGACTCAAGGTATTTGCCTTCGATGCCGAGTTGATCCTGGGCGTCGGTGATACCCTTCCACGCGGTGGCGTTGAAGGATTTGTCATCGATACCACCAGTATCAGTGATTTGACAAACCTTGACTTTTTCCTCTACCACGGGTTCTTCGGTTGGTACTTCCGGAGCAGGGGTTGCTTTCTGGCAAGCAGCCAAAGCGATGGATGCAACCAGCAAAAGCGAAATAATCAAAACTAATTTTTTGCGCATAAAATTTCTCCTCTTCATTACTAATTACCCACTTTTTGTGGGTGCGTTTTGTTTGTTAAGTATAGTTTAGCGCTTCTATTTCCGCAAGGACAGCTAATTTTCAGATTAGCGGTTGTTGGATGTTTGCAATAACATTTTGGACATCATTAGAAAACACAATTGCATTTAATAATCCTATCAGTTTGTTTTATTGCCTCCAAAAACATTAATCGAAGGAGTATGATCTCCAATAGAGAAGACCTTAAAACCAATATGGAATCGAGGTTCTTGGTAGTGTGCTCAAAAAATACTTGACGAATCCACATCAGCTAATAATTCACTGGTCAAAAAATCCACAAAATAAATGTGCTTTTGTTTCTCTTTTTATCGTTTATGGATCTATTTGTAAAACCCCAGAAATGATATCAATCCTTAGCTGCTCTAATTCTGCTCGGACTGACTCATTAACCATCGGATCTAATTTATAGAAAGGTGCCAGACAGACGCCACCATTTTCAAGGTTTCCTGTTATCTCACCGCCTATAAACCTTCCACCAACTAACTCCTCAATCACAAGGAATGTTGTGATATCCGCTCTTTTAATAATTGATGTAAGTGTAATATCAGCATATTTTAGATTTGCCTGTGCCCAATCATAACCAAAACCTATCATATACGCATTTCCACGTCCAAATATTGTTATGGCGGCACCCAGGCCGGATTTGCCTGCCACAGGCATAATTATGTCTGTGCCTAAATCCATAAGTTGTATTGCAAGGTCGCGTGATTTTTGCTCATTGAAGAAATCATTTGTGAAAAGACCTGTTTGTGTTTCGACGTTCCACCCAATCACCTCTACATCATCACCTTTGACTTGGTTGTACCAAGCCACACCTCGTGCAAAACTATCCATTGAATTTGTCACAGAAGTGATTTCCTTCCCACCAAACGTGCCGACTATTCCAGTACGTGTTACAGAAGCGGCTAAATAACCCGCAAGAAACGCTCCTTCCTCCATTTTGTAAACCTGTTCGGCGACATTGTTGATGTCTGTTTCAAAGTCATAATCAACTATGCTAAACGATACTTCTGGGCGGGCAACCGCTGCAGATGCAGTCGAATCAGCAAGATCAGGACCAACCGTTACTATCAAATCACAATCTCTGTTGATGAAGGTGTCAATATTCTTTTTAAAATCTGGCAAATCAGTGGATTTGAGGTATTGTCCTCGGACATTTAATTCTTTTACGGCAGTTTTTATGCCCACCCATGTATTTGAATTAAATGCGGAATCCTTGATACCTTCGATGTTGGTAACCTGGCACACCTTTATTCTCTCCTTTGCTCCAAAGGCGTTACATGAAGAGATGGAAACCATTCCGAGTAAGACAAGAGTAATCATCACTCTGGTAGTTACATTTTTGGTTTTTTTCAGTTTCATATCGAACACTCCAATAATAAAAGCATGCTAAACGACAATGAAGGTTAATCCGATTTGCGTTTGTAAAACCACCAGATACCTAGAGTTAACTCACAGATCCGCCATCCTGTTTAGCTTCTCCTGCTCGTAAGCCCAAAATCATGATCAGTGCAGCCAACATAAAAATCGGTCCAATGATGAAGATAGAGGCGTAGTTGTTGCCAGTCAATTTCACGATCCAGCCGTTGATGTTCGGTCCCGCAATCGCAGCCAGAGTGGAAAAGAGGTAATACAGCCCGGTGAAAGTACCAATTTGGGTCACATCGGTCAAGTCGACAACCACAGGCAGCGAGTTGATGTTGATCAGAGCCCAACCCAATCCCGCGATTACCAGCATCAGCCCAACAACAGGAACCGATCCAAGTATTGGCATAGTGAAAACGTGTTGAACCAGTGTTGTTGCAGGGATGAAGAATATGGAGGTCATTACCATAATCATCACAACCAATCCAATACTGATTGTCCGTTTTCTGCCTATCTTCCCGCCGATAAATCCTGCTGGCAGTGCCATCAGCACAAAGGCGAGCGAGTTGAGAGTCATTAAAGAGACGCTTTTTGATTCAGACAGCCCCAACGACTGATTAGCGTAAAGCGTAATAAATGATTCAATAGCGTTCATGGCTACAAACCAGAAGAAAATCGCCATAAAAATTCGGATGGCATTGTGCTGCTTTTCACGGAAGATCTGCCGCAAGCTTTTCCAAAGATTTGGTTTTTCCAGGTTGGGGTTTTCTTCGTAAATCTTGGGTTCCCGGATAAATATGAAGACCATTAGCACGCCAAGAATTACCAGGGCACCAGCCAACCAAAAAGGATACTGGGGCGCGATTTCGTAGAGCTTGCCGCCAATCAGGAAGGCAATGATGGAGCCGATCCCACCCATAAAGTTGATCACACCGTTTGCTTGTGAACGATACTTGGATGGAGTCACATCGGGCATTAGCGCCACAACTGGCGTGCGCCAGATTGCCATACTGAGCATGAAAGTGATCGTACAGGTTACGAACAAGGGCAGCATTGCCTCTCTGGGGATGTCGAGCAGCGGAACCGAAACCACTGGCGCAAAGAAGAAGGCAATCGCGGCTATCGGCGCGCCCACTAACATGAAAGGCAGCCGCCGCCCGATCCGGGTGCGGGTGCGATCTGAAAGGGAACCAATTGCTGGTTGCAGCAGCAACGCGGCGATATTATCAAGCGTCATAAAAAAACCGATTTGTGCCGGGTCCAGGTTAAACCGGTTTGCCAAAAAGAGTGGGACAAACGAGTTATAGACCGACCACGCCACCATTACAGCAAAAAAGCCAAATCCAATTAAAAAAGTTTTCGGGTAACTAAATTTCTGCTCTTCGATCATTTTGCCTCCAGGTTTGAGATTTGATGAGTAAAGAATTGTTAAAAATGCCAGGATCACAATAATAATAACATTGTAAGATGCAACTTAGTCGTGCAATTTCAAATATACATTTTTCAATTTCCGTTCCATTCAAAACCCTCTTCTTCAAGAGGGGAAGTCGAAGGTCACCACCTCGAAGAGCACTGCGGACCAAGCGGGATTGAGGGAGATGTTTTTGTTCACGAATCCAAATCCTCGTTCTCTGTGCAGTCTTCTAAATACTTCTTTACAAACTTGCGGTCTTTCTCACTAAGCTCAGCTTTTTCCAATAAATCCGGTCTCCACCTCAACGTGCGAATCAAAGATTGCTGCCGTTTCCACTTTAGTTGTTCACCTAAATTGCCGTTCTGCATGATTTCCGGCACTTTCCAACCCCGGAAATCTGCTGGTTTTGTCCACTGTGGATACTCCAGCAGTCCGTCCGTTGAAAAAGAATCGTCGTCTGTTGCTTCCCTGTCGCCTAAAACTCCTGGCTGCAACCTGGCAACCGCATCCATCAGGATCAGGGCAGGCAATTCTCCGCCGGTCAACACATAATCCCCTATGCTTATCGTTCTGGTGGCTAAATGCTCCCGGATGCGCTCGTCAAAGCTTTCATAGCGCCCGCAAATTAGTGCCAGTCGCTCTTCAGATGCCAATTCTCGGGCAATTGACTGGTTAAAAAGTTCCCCCTGGGGGCAAAGCAGAATCACCGGGCAGACCGGCGGCGAGCCGAGTATATCCTCCACCGCCGCGAAAACTGGTTCTGGTTTCATGATCATTCCACCTCCTCCGCCGTATGGGGTGTCATCGGTGGTGTGGTGTTTGTCCGTTGCCCAATCGCGCATGTTGTGGGTATGAACTTCGATCAGCTCGTTCTCGATCGCTCGTTTAAGGATGCTTATATCAAGATAGGGCTGAAACACTTCCGGGAAGAGGCTAAAAACATCAAATTGCATAGCCGAATTTTAGACGATAGCTGAATTTTGGGCAAGCAATAACCGCATTATAAGAATTATGTCATCCTGAACTATGTCATCCTGAACGTGGTGAAGGATCTTTTCTTTGAATTACAAAAGAAAGATTTTACGCTCCTCTAAGAATGATAGTAAAAGTGTCTGTCTTTGCGAGGAGCGCAGCGACGACGCAATCTCTATTCGCCAATCGACCATGCCCATTTCCAATGCCATTTGACGTGTCCTTTAAAATAGTGATAATATGAAAATATGTATCTTAAAGGAAGCAGGCTCTCCCTTAACAAAAAGCGCCATAAGCCCAACGGCTGGCTGCTCTTTTTCCTTATCGCCGGGATTGGGTTTTTACTCTATTTCAACCTGGTGGTCGTTCCGATCATGAACCCGCCCTTCGTCCCTACCCCCACGCCCACTCGCGACCCTATCTCCTACGTCGCGGAAGCTGACACGCTCGCAGCTGAAGGCAAATACATCCAGGCAGTCCAGGTCTACCAGAGCGCCATAAACTCCGACCCGCAAAACATCGACAATTATCTCAAGATCGCCCGCCTTCAAATCTATACCGACCAGCTTGACCAAGCCAAGGTCAACGCCCAAAACGCGATCTTGCTCGACAACACCAATTCCGATGCCTACGCCCTGCTCGGCTGGGCAAAAGGCTTTCAGCAGGATTACCTGGCTGGCGAGGTGGATGCCAACAAGGCGATCGAACTGGACATGAACTCTGGTCTGGCGCACGCCGCCTACGCCTACATCCTCGCCCTGCGCGTCGAAGCCGGCATGGACGAACTCGACACGATGGACAAAGCCATCGAAGAGTCCCGCACCGCCATCGCCCTCGAGCCAAACCTGCTCGAAGCCCACTGGGCGCGCGGTTACGTGCTCGAAATCACCAGCAACTACGAAGAAGCCGTCCGCGAGCTCGAAATCGCGGTCGGGCTCAACCCCTACATCGCCCGGGTCTACATTGCCCTGGGGCGCAACCAGGTCAACACCGAACAGCTCGACCAGGCTGTTTTCCAGTTCACCAAAGCCTATTCGCTCAATCCCACCGACCCCACCCCCAACCTTCTTATCTCAAGGGTCTACGGCATGCTGGGCGAATGGGAAAAAGGCATACAGTATGGCACCGCCGCCCTGCGCGACGACCCCAGCTCGCCCGAACTCTACGCCAACCTGGGCACGCTCTATTTCCGCAAGGGCGAATATAATCAGGCTGCCGACTACCTCGAGCTGGCTGTCAGGGGCGGCACCAACGAAGACGGCGTCGCCGTCGAGGGCATCCCGCTCTCCTACAATCTAACCACCATCGAGACCTACAGCCGCTATGGCTTGTCTCTTGCCAACATCAACAGCTGCAGCCAGGCAGTCACCATCGCCAACGCCCTGCTCACCACTGTCGCCGACAATGAAAACGCCGTTTTCAACGCCAACGAGATCCTCAAGATCTGCGAAGAAAACCTGCTTAACCCGCCCACAGCCACGCCCGCGCCCACCCCCACCACTGTGACCGGACCCACAGCCACGCCCCAACCGTAGCCATGTACATCGACGAACGCAAAAACCTTTTCCACAATCCCCGCGGTTCTTCAAATCCCTACTTCGTCATGGCGATCCTGCTGGTCGTGGTTGCCCTGGTAGCGGTCGTGCGCGCCTTCGCGCAGGGCGAGATCTGGCCGCCTTTCATCCCCACCCCCACGCCCACCCGCACCGTCAACTCCTTCGTGATCGAAGGCGACACCCACTTCGAAGCTGGCAGTCTCGACAAAGCCATCGCCTCCTACCAGCAGGCGCTCGTGCTCGAGCCAAACAACTCCCATATCCGCTCCAACCTGGCAACCATCATGGTCTATTCTTCCTATACCATGACCACCGACCAGGAACGCCTCGACCGGCTCAATCAGGCCCTTGAGGTCATGGATTTGGCGAAAGCCGACGACCCTAACAACTCCGAAGTCCTGGCTGTGCGAGCCAACGTGCTCAGCAGTCTCTCAAACTCCAACCTGCCCGATGCCGACCGCACCGAATACCGCAACCAGGCAGAGTCCGAATCCCTCATCGCCATCCAGCTGGACAATAACAACCTGCTCGCCAAAGCCTATTACGCCGAGATCCTGATGGACCAGTTCAAGTACGAGCAAGCCAATGACTACATCTCGCAGGCCAGGCAAAATGGCGGTGAAAACCTGATGGATGTCTGCCGCATCCAGGCTTACATCAACGAAATGTTCCGCGAATACAACCTGGCTATCGAGTGGTACAAGAAAGCCTCCGATATCGCTCCCAATCTCACTTTTCTCTACAACCGCATCGGCGTGCTCTACCGCTATCTCGGACAGTTCGACGAAACCCGCTACGAAACCGCCCTCGAATACTTCGCCAAAGCCGCCGGGCTCAACAATCAGCTCGGCATCGACGACCCCATCCCCTACATGGCGATCGCCAACACTTACATCCGCATGGGTGAAGCCATGGCAGCCTCGCGCAATGCCTACCGCGCGCTCGAGATCAACCCCTACAACCCCGACACCTATGGTCAGGTGGGGGTCATCTATTATCGCGCCCGCAACTACGAAGGTGCCATCCAGATGCTGCGCTGCGGTGTCATGGGCTGCGACGCCGAACAATCCTGCCTGGCGCGGGAAGAGGACCCCTGCGAGAGCGATATCGTCATTTCGCCCTTGCCGCTCACCAACACCACCGTGCTCTACTATTACACCTATGGCTCGGCGCTGGCAGGGCTGCACCGCCCGGGGCTCGATGATAACTGTGCCGAAGCCGCCCTCGTTTTTCGCAAAATCCGCGAACAATTTTTGGATAACCCGGATGTCATGTACATCGTGACCGCCAGTGAGAATATCTGCAATATCAACCCGGACGAAGTGCTGCCCACCGAGACGCCTGAACCCACCCAGGTCGGCACCCCCACGCCCATCCCCACCGAAACCCCCCTGCCCATCCCCACCCTTACGCCTACGCCGTAGAGGATTTATGACCCCCTCTTCATGTATAGACTTTAGACATAGGTAACAAACGTTCACGGACATAGGTAACACATTCTAAAATTAAGGACATGCGAGGAGGCTCAGAAACATGTCCTGGAAAAGAGTGACCCTAATGTCGGAACGGAACG
>Ga0209510_1000445_pt1 | contig 58023 bp, 47 predicted proteins | sample BiotimSIPDNA_FD_185749 | JGI IMG/M metagenome (GOLD analysis project Ga0209510, IMG submission 185749) | Anaerobic biogas reactor microbial communites from Washington, USA - Biogas_R1 time_0 SIP DNA (SPAdes) (version 2) | ecosystem: Engineered > Bioreactor > Anaerobic > Unclassified | place...
CTCATGAGCACCCGCCTGGCTGAAGCGCTCCACGCCCGGCAGGGCATCCGCCTGTCCAGGATGCTGCAGGTGGCCCGTGACCCCTACCTCCTGGCCTGCTCTGTCATCGGCATCCTCACCCAGGCCCTGGCCTTTGCCACCTATTACGGCTTCACCGTGAACGTGGCCAAGGGGCTGGGGGCAGACGGCAAACTGCTCACCTGGCTGAACATCGCCCTTCTGGTACCCACCCTGGTGATGAACTACCTGGTCACCGGGCGTCTGCTGAAGCGCTATACCGGCCGCCAGCTGGCCACCGCCGGCTTCCTGGTGGGCGCCCTCTACTGCGCCCTGGTGCCCCTGACCCAGAACCTGCCCCAGCTGTTTGCCCTGCAAATCCTGGGGGGCACCTCCTCCACCCTCACCTTCGGGGTGTTGATCGGCCAGAGCGTCCGGGACATCCCCCAGCACCTGCGGGCCGTGGCCATGGGGGTGTACCAGGCCGTCTACGGCATCGGGATGACCCTGGGGCCCATCCTGATGGGACTGATGATTGACGCCGGCGGCCTGAAAACCGCCTTTATGGCCATGGCCATCTTCGCCCTCCTGTCCGCCTTCCTGGCCTGGCGGATGCTGAACATCTCCCCCCGGCAGACAGCCACCCCAACACAGAAAGGAACCCCATGACAAGACGTGTTTACCTGAAGCCCGCCAAGGAGCGCCGGGTCCTCTCCGGCCACCCCTGGGTATTTGCCAGCGACATTGACCGGGCCGAGAAAGAGGTGCAGCCCGGGGATGTGGTCACCGTGGTGTCCGCCCGGGGCCGGCCCCTGGGCCAGGCCCTGTACAATTCCAACTCCCAGATTACCCTGCGGATGCTGACGGACCGGGACATCGCCATTGACGCGGCCTTCATCAGGATGCGGGTCAAGCAGGCCGTCAGCCTGCGCCGCCAGCTGGGCCTCCTGGGGGCCTGCCGCCTCATCAACGCGGAATCAGACGGCCTGCCTGCCGTGATTGTGGACCAGTACGGGGACATCCTCTCCCTTCAGCTGCTGTCCCTGGGCATGGCCCGCTTCCAGAAGGACATCATGGACGCCCTGGTGGAAGAAGTGCAGCCTACAGGCATCTGGGAACGCAACGACGTGCCCGTGCGCCTGCTGGAGGGGATGACGGAGCAATCCGGCCTCCTCCTGGGCGACGTGCCCGACCAGGTGCCCATCCTGGAAAACGGCATCAAGATCCTGGTGGATGTGAAGCAGGGGCAGAAAACCGGCTATTTCCTGGACCAGCGGGAAAACCGGGCCGCCATCGCCCCTTTCTGCCCCGGGGCCCGGGTGCTGGACATCTGCACCCACACCGGCTCCTTCGCCCTCCACGCCGCCCATTACGGTGCTAAGGACATCACCGCGGTGGACATCTCCGAGGTGGCCCTGGGCCAGGCTTATGAAAACGCCCGGGCAAACGGGTTTTCCAACATTAACTTCGTTGCAGCCAACGCCTTTGATTACCTGAGGGCAAAGGCCGATGCCGGGGAGCGCTATGACCTGATCATCTTGGACCCTCCCGCCTTCGCCAAGAACAAGGCCAGCCTGAAAGGCGCCATCAAAGGCTACAAGGAAATCAACCTCAGGGCCCTGAAGATGCTGGCCCCCGGCGGCATCCTGGTGACCTGCTCCTGCTCCCAGAACATGCTGCCGGACCTGTTCCGGGATACCATCCAGCAGGCGGCCAACGACGCCCGGGTCAGGATCCAGCTGCTGGACTGGCGGGGCCCGGCCCGGGACCACCCCACCCTGCCCGCAGCACCGGAGACCCATTACCTCAAGTGCGCCATCCTTAGGGTGGCCAGCTGAGCCCGGTTTGCTTGCCCCGCAAGGGAATACCAAGTATAATGAACCCCGTACAGAAGGAAAGGGCGTAGGATCAGATGAGTGAAGCAAACGAAAAGACCAATTTTATCTGGGACATCATAGACGAAGAGCTGGCCTCAGGCCGGGTGCAGCGGGTGCACACCCGCTTCCCACCGGAGCCCAACGGCTACCTGCACATTGGTCACTGCAAGGCCTTGGTGGCGGATTTTGCCACCGCCGAGCGCTATGGCGGCCTGTGCAACCTGCGCTTTGATGACACCAACCCCGCCAAGGAAGAGACCGAGTATGTGGACGGCATCATGGAGGACATCCGCTGGCTGGGCTTTGAGTGGAACGGCGGCCTCTATTTCGCCAGCGATTATTACCAGCAGTGCTACGACATCGCCGAGGACTTCATCCGCCGCGGCCTGGCCTATGTGGACGAACTGACCCAGGAGCAGATCCGGGAATACCGGGGCACCCTCACCGAGCCCGGGAAGAACAGCCCCTTTCGGGACCGGCCCTGGGAGGAGAGCCTGGACCTGTTCCGCCGCATGAAGGCAGGCGAGTTCCCCGAGGGCAGCTACGTCCTGCGCTCAAAGATTGACATGGCCTCCCCCAACATCAACATGCGGGACCCGGTGATGTACCGCATCCTCTACCTGGAGCACCACCGCACCGGCAACGACTGGTGCATCTACCCCATGTACGACTTCTCCCACCCCCTGGGGGACGCCATTGAGGGCATCACCCACAGCCTATGCTCCCTGGAATATGAAGACCATCGCCCCCTCTACGACTGGGCCGTGGAGCACGCCGGCTTCCGGGAAGCCCACACCGACAAGCACGGCTACAAGACCTATGGCCCCCGGCAGATTGAGTTTGCGCGCCTGAACCTCACCCGCACCGTCATGAGCAAGCGCCACCTGCGCCGCCTGGTGGAGGAAGGCCGGGTCACCGGCTGGGACGACCCCCGGATGCCCACCCTCATCGCCATGCGCCGCCGGGGCTACACCCCGGAAGCCATCCGGGATTTCATCGACCGGGTGGGCCTGGCCAAGGCCGACAGCGTGGTGGACCTGGGCCTGTTGGAGTTCTGCGTCCGCAACGACCTGGGCAGCAAGGCGCCCCGGGTGATGGCCGTCCAGAACCCCCTCAAAATCGTCCTGTCCAACTGGGAAGCCGGCAAGACCGACTCCCTGGAGATGGTGAACCACCCCGACCACCCCGAGTTTGGCACCCGCCACATCACCCTGGGCCGGGAGATCTTCATCGAGCAGGAGGACTTCATGGAGGATCCCCCCGGCAAGTTCTTCCGCTTGAAGCCCGGCGGCGAGGTGCGCCTCATGGGCGCCTACATCATCAAGTGCGAGGAAGTCATCAAGAAGCCCGACGGCAGCATCGACCACCTGGTCTGCACCGTGGACCACGACACCCGCTCCGGCAGCGAGGGGGCCAAGCGCAAGGTGAAGGGCACCCTCCACTGGGTAAACGCCGCCACAGCCGTGCCTTACGAAGCCCGCCTCTATGAGCCCCTCCTGGCAGACCCGGACGACGTGGACGACGGCACCGACAAGAAGGACTTCATCTCCCGCCTGAACCCCGACAGCCTGAAGATCGTCCACGGCCTCATGGAGCCCAGCCTTACAGAAGCCCAGGTGGGTGACACCTTCCAGTTCATGCGCACCGGCTATTTCTGCAAGGACCGGGACTCCACCCCCGAGATGCCCGTCTTCAACCTGGTGGTTGGCCTCAAGGACAGCTACCGGCCGTAAGGACGGGGGGACGAAGGAGACGGGAGGACCCTTGAAACCTTTTCTGAAGAAAAGGTTTCAAACTTCCAAAAGACTTTTTATACGCGAAGATGATGCGGAGTATCCATACGGATTTCCGCGTGGAGAGAGATGACATGACCCAAGTACGTACCCGATTTGCCCCCTCCCCCACCGGCTTCATGCACCTGGGGGGCCTGCGCACCGCCCTGTACTGCTACCTGTTTACAAGGAAGCATGCGGACGGCAAGTTCATCCTGCGCATTGAGGACACCGACCAGGAGCGCTTTGTGGAAGGCGCAGTGGAGGTCATCTACGACACCCTGCGCGGCTGCGGCATCCACTGGGATGAGGGGCCCGACATCGGCGGGCCCGTCGCCCCCTATGTCCAGTCTGAGCGCAAGGACAGCTACCTGCCCTATGCCCGGCAGCTCATCGACAGCGGCCATGCCTACTACTGCTTCTGCACCCGGGAGGAACTGCAGGAGCGCAGGGAAGCCGTGGAACAACAGGGCGGCACCTGGAAGTACGACAAGCACTGCCTGCACCTGGATCCGGCAGTCATCAAGCAGAAGCTGGACGCCGGCATCCCTTATGTGGTGCGGCAGAACACCCCCTTGACCGGGGACAGCGACTTCACCGACCTGGTCTACGGCCACATCGCCGCCCCCAACGACACCCTGGACGACATGGTTTTAATCAAGCAGGACGGCATGCCCACCTACAATTTTGCCAACGTCATTGACGACCATTTGATGGGCATCACCCACGTGATGCGGGGCATGGAATACCTCTCCTCCACCCCCAAGTACAACCTGCTCTACAAGGCCTTGGGCTTCCCCATCCCCCAGTACATCCACCTGCCCACCGTCATGCGGGACAGCAAGCATAAATTGAGCAAGCGGGACGGGGACGCCTATTACAGCGACTTCATCAAGAAGGGCTACCTCACCGAGGCCCTCATCAACTACCTGGCCCTGGTGGGCTGGAACCCCGGGGACGAGCGGGAGTTCTTCACCATGGAGGAGCTCATCGAGGCCTTCTCCGTGGAAGGGCTGTCAAAATCCCCCGCCATCTTTGACATCAACAAGCTGACCTGGTTCAACTTCGAATACATCCGGAAACTGGACCCGGCCGTCTATTTTGACATGGCCAAGCCCTGGTTTGACCAAGCCCTGGACGGTGCCATTTCCGACCTGCCCCGCTTGGCGGAGTTGATGCAAAGCCGCACCGAGGTCTTCAACCGCATCCCGGAGATGATTGCCTTCTTGAAGGAACGCCCTGATTTTGACAACGAGTTGTACGTCAACAAGAAGCAGAAATCCAGCCTGGAAACCACCCCGGAGGCCCTGGCCCTGGCCACAAGGCTGCTGGAAGGCGTAGGCGAGTGGACGGAGGAGAACATCCACGAAGCCCTGATCACCGGCATCAAGGAGGCGGGCCTCAAAAACGGAACCGTCCTCTGGCCCCTGCGCATCGCCCTGTCCGGATTGCTGTCCACCCCCGGCGGCGCCATTGAAATCGCCTACCTGCTGGGCCGGGAGGAGACCTTCGCACGCCTTGACAGCGCCCAGGCCCGGCTGGTGTAAAAAAGCGGTAAAAACCAGCCGGAATATGGCCTGAAACGCCAAGAAGCCCTTGAAGGCGCCTGGATCTTTGTGTATACTGTGACGAGAATACATTGGAGGTAACAATAGATGAAATCAGTCCCGATTAAACTGAGCTTTGCAGAGGAAGTGAAAACCTTCGTCAACGTGGCCAACCGCTACGACTACGACATGGACCTGCGGGCCGGCCGCCATGTGGTGGATGCCAAGTCCATCCTGGGCATCTTCTCCCTGGATCTGAGTAAGCCCATCACCCTGGAAATCTATTCCGACGACTGTGACGACCTTTTGAATGACCTCAAAGCCTTCGTGGTGTGAGGGAGCTTGACATACCTGAAGGCCGGGCTTGCCCTGGCCTTTTTCTGTAGCAACCTGCAAAGGACAAGATGATGACCCTCACAAAGGATAACATCACCATCAGAAGCGCCACCCTGGCAGATGCCCCCCTGCTGAACACCTGGTGGAACGACGGCGCCGTCATGGCCCATGCCGGCTTCCCCCAGGGCCTGGGCCAGAGCATGGAGGAAACAAGGCAGCAGATTGCCGCCTATGAGGGCAAGCTGAGCCAGCTGTGCATCATCGAGATTGACGGCCAGCCCGTTGGGGAACTCAGCTTCAGCATCGGCCAGAACGAGGCCCAGACCGGCTTCAAAATCTGCGACAGCAGCCAGCAGAACCGAGGCTTCGGCCGGCAGATCATCTGGATGACCTTCACCTACCTCTTCACGGACGAAGCCTTGAACAGCCGGATGCCCATCCACCGCATCTTCTGGGACACCAACCTGAACAACAAAAGGGCCCAGCACGTCTATGAAAGCCTGGGGGCCACCCGGCTGCGGGTGGTGGAGCACGCCTTCACCGACCAGGTGGGCATCCCCCAGAGCGCTGTGGAATATGAACTGACCCGGGAAAACTTTTTAGCCCTTCAGGCAAAGCGGCAAGCCACCTGATTACGACAATTAAGCACCCGAAAGGAGACTGACATGGCCAAGATCATCGGAAAAGCCCTGCCCAACATCCCCTGGGAGGACAAGCCCCAGGGCTGCCAGACCCCGGTCTGGCGCTACAGCGGCAACCCCATCATCAAAAAGGACGCCATCCCCTCCTCCAACAGCATCTTCAACTCCGCTGCCGTGGCTTTTAACGGCAAGTTTGCCGGCGTCTTCCGCTGCGACAACAAGGCGGTGGAGATGAACATCCACGCCGGTTTCAGCGACGACGGTATCAACTGGAACATCGACCACGAGCCCATCCAGTTTGAGGGGGACCCCTACATCACCAAACTGCAGTACCGCTATGACGCCCGGGTGTGCGAGGTGGAAGGGAAGTACTACGTGGTGTGGTGCAACGGCTATCATGGCCCCACTATCGGCCTGGGCTATACCGAAGACTTCAAGACCTTCCACCAGCTGGAAAACTGCTTTTTGCCCTATAACAGGAACGGCGTCCTCTTCCCCCGGAAGGTGGGCGGCCACTATCTGATGCTGTCCCGGCCCTCGGACACCGGCCACACCTCCTTTGGCGACATCTTTATCAGCCAGTCGAAGGACCTGGAATACTGGGGCCGCCACCGCCATGTCTTTGGCACCGCCGGGGGCTGGCAGTCCACCAAGGTGGGCGCAGGCCCCACCCCCATTGAGACGGATGAGGGCTGGCTGATGATCTACCACGGCGTCATCACCACCTGCAACGGCTATGTCTACCGCTTTGGCGCAGCCCTCCTGGACCTGGAGGAGCCCTGGAAGGTGATCACCCGGGGGGACTGGTACCTGCTGGGCCCGGAGACCCTGTACGAATTGGCTGGCGACGTGCCCGGGGTCACCTTCCCCTGCGCCGCCCTGACGGACGCTGACACCGGCCGCATCGCCATCTACTACGGCTGCGCCGACACCGTCACCGGGCTGTGCTTTACCACGGTGGATGAGGTCCTTGACTACATCAAGGCCCATCCCATGTGAGCGCCATGATGGTATGTGATGCCCATGCGGACACCCTGCACCGGATGGCCACCGGCGGCCGGGGGCCCTATGACCTGAGCCTGGAGCGCCTGAAGCAGGGCGGCGTGTCCCTGCAGGTGCTGGCCATGTATGTGGGAGAGGACCCGGAACCCGCTGTTGTAGCCGGCCTGTATGACAGGATGTGGCAGGCGGCAGAGCAGCTGATAGCCGAAGGCTGGGTCCAGGCCATGGATCCGGCGGAAGCCGGCACCGACCAGCCCCACTTCCTGCTGTCGGTGGAGGGCTGCGAGATCTTTGAACCCGGCCTCCATGTGATTGACGACTACCGGCGCCGCGGCGTCCGCATGGCCGCCATCACCTGGAACTACGTCAACAAACTGGGCACCCCTGCCTGCGAAAACCAGACGGACGGATTGACAGACTATGGCCTGAAAGCTGCCCGGCACATGCAGAAGCTGAAGATGGCGGTGGACGTGTCCCACCTGAACATCCCGGGCTTTTACGACCTGCTCAACAAAACCGATGCCCCGCCCCTGGCCAGCCATTCCTGCGCCCGGGCCCTGTGCGACCACACCAGGAACCTGACGGACCAGCAGCTGAAGGACCTGTTTCAGGCCGGCGGCTACGTGGGCATCAACTTCCTGCCCTATTTCCTCACCCCGGGCGGGAAGAACTGCACCATCGACACCGTCATTGACCACATCGACCACATGCACCAGTTAGGCGGCAGCGGGATGGTGGGCTTTGGCAGCGATTTTGATGGCATCAGTCAAAAGCCGGAAGGTCTGGACAATCCCTCGGACTTCCCCAAACTCACAAAAAGGCTGAGAGAACGGGGATATTCCCAAGCCGATGTTGAGGCGATTGCAGGGCTTAACTTCTTAGCATATTACAAGCGGATTTGATAAGGAATCTATAAAGGGGTAAACGCCTCGGTTCATCGAGAAGCGTTTACCCCTTTGGTGCGTTGATATCACACTATGGAACAGGAACTGTTATCGCATCTGGCTTTCTGTCATTGAAGCTGAAAAACTCATTCATTTCAATTTCTACCGGTGAATTGGAGCGAAGCTTGTATGCCTTTGTGGTTTCCAACACTGCCCCTTTTTTAATGTTCTTTAAGCTATTCCCTTGCGAGGTATGCTTATAAAAATATGCGTCGTCAAGCTCAATCCCGTCCTGATATGCCATGATATTGGCTGCCAATGAGAACATTTGGGCCTCGTCCTTGTCGTGTGAAAAATCGAAAACCAATATCAGGATCTTGTCATCGCCCTCTTCTTGTGCCAATACTTCTTTTAACCCAATAAATACACCGTCATACGTCCCTGACAGCAAATAGACATCGTCCGTTTGATCCTGACTGTTTTGTGCTTCCGCTGTTGCGGAAACCGCGAATTCAGATAATGGTTCACCCGCTTCTACTTTAGTGTAGATCGTCACTGGATCTGCGCCATCCACAGCCACGGCCATGAGGCCTTCGCCGTAATCCTCCAGGTAGAAGAGCTGCTGGTGCAGCAGCACATCCACCTCTTTCAGCCCGGGCAGGGTTTCTTCCGCCAGGTGGAAAGCCCTGCAAAACACGTCCCCGTTTTCATAGTCCATGTAGAACTGTCCATAATACCGGCTCAGGTTCACCAGGGCGAGGTAGGTGGCCGTCTTCTCCCGGTTCTCCTGCTTCACGGTAAAACCAGGCCAGGCGCTAAACGTGATGCCGTCGTAATAGGTATAGATGGCCATCGTGCAGGACTTCAAGGCGTTGTCCAGGCTGAACTCCAGTTCAAACCGGTTTTCCCCGTCGAAGGTGTATTTGTAGTTGTTGCTTTTCAGGTAGTCAATCACCAGGACATTGAGCTTTTCTATGGCCTCTTTTTCTGCCGCGTCTTCAGCCGTTCCGGCAAGAACTGGCAGCAGGAGCAGCAGGGACAGCAGCAGGGCCAGGGTCTTCTTCGCCATGGTTCCACCTCTTTTCTTTTGTGCTGTCTGCATTTTACCACACAAATTTGTTAATTTGAAGCGGTTTTCAGGATGGTCAGGGCCTGGGCCTGGGCAGCCTTCATGGCCACGGGCACCGGCAGGCTGTCCAGCAGCTCTGCGTCCGCCCAGATGCCGCCTGCAACAGGCGCGCACTCCCCGGCCTGGGCTGCATAGATGCGCATGTTCCACACCCGGTGGGTGAAGACATGGCGGGCCTTGCCGACTTCCCGGATGTCTTCCAGGGCGGGCACCAGCTTCTGGGCCGCTGCTTCCAGGCAGCCTGCATCATCCGCCCCCTCATGCAGCAAAAAGACATACAGCCCCTTGAGGAGGGCGGCCTTCCTTTGCATCAGCAGCACCTTGTTGTCATGGAACAGCAGCAGCACCCCCACCGGCACCTGGGTGGGGGGCTTTTTGGCCTGGATCACCGGCAGCAGGGCCGGGTCCGCCTCCTGATATGCACGGCAATCCTCCTGAAGAGGGCAGCGGCCGCAGTCCGGGGTGCCGGGCAGGCAGATGGTGGCTCCCAGGTCCATGAGGGCCTGGTTCATGTCCCCCGCCCGGGTGAGGGGCATCAGGGACTGGCCCAGTTCCTGCAGCCTGCGTTTGACGGCGGGGCTGCCGATGTCCTCCTGCACCAGGAAGAGCCGGCTGATGACCCGGTTCAGGTTGCCGTCCATGGCGGGGATGGCCTCGTCATAGGCGATGGAGGCGATGGCGGCCGCGGCATAGGGCCCGATGCCGGGCAGGGCCTGCAGCTCCTTCGCTGTCTTCGGGAACACGCCATCCAGCTCCCCTGCCACGATGTTGGCCGTCCTGTGCAGGTTCCGCGCCCGGGTGTAGTAGCCCAGGCCCTCCCAGGCCTTCAGCACCTGCTCCAGGGGGGCTGCCGCCAGGGCAAACACATCCGGAAACAGTTGCAAAAAGCGCTCATAATAGGGCACCACGGTTTCTGTCCGGGTTTGCTGCAGCATCATTTCGCTGAGCCAGATCCGATAGGGGGCCTTGGTGCCGCGGAAGGCAAAGCTGCGCTGGTGCACATCGTACCAGGCCAGCAGCTTCGCCGTGATCTGGCCAGGGCGGGCTGCATCAGCCACGGTTCTTTTGCATCTTGTGGATTTTCTTGAAGTGCTCGTATTCGTCCAGCAGCTCCGCCTGCAGGGCCAGGGAGTTCCATTCGCTGTTTTTTTCTGTCAGCATGGCCTTTAGGTGCACAGGCCGCATGCCCCGCTCCCGGAAGCCGTCCAGGAAGCGGCTTAACAGCCCTTTTTCAAAATAGGCCATCAGCATCATTTCACCCTCAAAGCCCTCCCCGTGGTAGGCCTCCTCCGTGGGGGGAAACAGGCCGCACAGAGCGCCGATTTTCTGCAGATAGGCTTCCCGGGGCACCAGAAAGGCTTCAATCCCCAGGTCTGCCGCCAGCTGGCGGACCTGGTCCGCCCTGTCCCCCTCCATGTTGTAGCAAAGAGCCATCGCTTGATTCATACAGGTGTTCCTTTCAACATTAATCCAAAGTATCATACCACATTCTGTACCTGACAGCCCCTTTTGAGGTACAATAAACGAAGCCTGGCCGAAAACTGCATTGCGCCATGCGGAGGACCCCAATACCAATGATTGCGAGGTTTCACATGAGAAACAACAAGGTGCTGCGCCTGACCCTCTCTGCCCTCTTCCTGGCCCTGGGCATCCTGCTGCCCTTTCTGACCGGCAACAACCGGCAGCTGGGCAACATCTTCAGCCTCATGCACATCCCGGTTTTGCTGTGCGGCTTTGTGTGCGGGTGGAAGCATGGGCTGTTCATCGGCTTTGTCACCCCCCTGCTGCGCTCCCTCATCATCGGCATGCCCCCCATGCTGCCCATCGCCCTGGGAATGGCCTTTGAACTGGCCGCCTACGGCGCCCTGGCCGGCATCCTGTACAAGGTGATGCCCAGGAACATCCCGGGGCTTTATGCCGCCCTCATCCTGTCCATGCTGGGGGGCCGCCTGGTGTGGGGCCTGGCCAGCTACATCATCTATACCGCCATGGGCAACCCCTTCACCCTGCAGATGTTTATGGCCGCCGCCTTCATCACCCCGCTGCCCGGCATCATCTTCCACCTGGTAATCATCCCCCCCATCCTGCTGGCCTTGAAGGCCTACCGGCTGCTGCCGGAAGAGGCGGCTGCCTGACAACTGCTGGCCCTTTTGGAATGAAGTCAAACCATATCAAAGGGGGAGTTTCAGAGGGCACAGCCCTCTGAGTGAAATCGTATCGCCCGGCTCTGCCAGGCGGGCGGGCGGGCGGTTTGCGCAGCAAACCATTCCACGCATTTTCCATGACCGGGAGCGCAGCGACCAAGGGAAAATGCCCGCTCCTCCAAATCGACAAAGTGTCCGCAGACACTTTGTCGACACGCAAAAGCGCCCTGCGAAGGGGCGCTTCATTGATTTGATTTCCTAAAGAATCAGCTGCCGACTGTCATGATGGGGTCCATGAAGGTGAGCATGTGCTCCCGCATGGTCTTGTACTCGGGCTTGTTCTCCCAGAAGCGGATGTATTCCGTCTTGGGGCTGGGGAAGCGGTAGTAGGTGATGCGGTTGCGGACGAACATCAGCACATTGGTGTCCCCGCCGAAGTGGTTGAGGATGGAAATGGGCTGGTTGAAGGCGTACATGCTGGGCTCCTTCATGTCCTCCGGCTCCACGATGCCCACATCGGCATAGGAGTTGTAGAAGGTGAGGAACTCGCTGAGGTTCTCGGTCTTGAAGTCCGCCTTGTCGCTGTTGAACATACGGTAGCTGACCATCACGGTGTCCTCGTGGACATCCACATAGACCTCGCCCACCTCATACATGTTGCTGGCCACCAGTACAAAGGTCTGCCGGCCCTGGATGGTGAGGTCCACGGGGGTGAACATGTACCATTTGTCGGTCAGGTTGGGGGTGACATCCCGGAAATGGGGCCCGAAGGAGGACACGGTGTTGCGGGGGTAGAAGGAGTTCTCGTACTGGGTGTACACCCTCTTTTCCACGCCGTTGCTGTCCTTTTCGATGGTCAGCTTCTGGGCGAAGTACAGATACCTGGTCAGGCCGCCGTCGGTGGCAACCTTGTAGCTGTAGGTGTTGACCTCGCCGTGGTTCGTCAGGTGCTTCCACACATCGGACAGAACCATCTCGGGGCCGTAGTTGGCGGGCAGCACATAGTTCATGGTGGCAACATTTTGCCGAGCCGCCTGGTCGTACACGGTGACGGTGACCTTGATTTCGTGGTCGCTGGTGTTCTCCATGGAGAAGGTGTGGACGGAGCTGGTTTCCGTGGGGAAGCGCTCCTCCTTAAACACCACGAACTTCAGGGTATCCTCCGCCTGTACGGCGGCAGGCATCAGGGACAGTGCAAGCATCAGCACCAGTGCCAGGGACAGAATCCTCTTCATTGATAACATCTCCTTTTTTTCTGGAAGCCCGCTTCAGCAGGCTCACCCATATAACGAAAGAGCAAGCGGGTTTCATGCATCCATTGCCCGGCTGATATGATTTTACCCGGCGCGTTGTTTTTCAATGCAACAGCCGCCGGCCGCCGAGTTTACACTTCATTCACTATCCGGTAAAAAAAGAATCAAAATATGGGGGTAAGATGAAACCGCAGCAAGAAACTGCGAATGAATGGATTGAAAGGAATTGTTCAACGATGAAAACAAACAGACGGTTTTCTGTCGTCATTGCCCTGGTGCTGGCCCTCAGCCTGGCCATCGGCATCACCGCCTTTGCCAACGACACGGCAGGCACACTTACCAAAGAAGAGGTGGACAGGGTGGTGGAGACCACCACCAACAAGGATGCGGTGACCAGCCCCTTCATTGAAATCTCCAAAAAAGCCCAGGAGAGCGTGGTGGGGGTGAACAACTACCAGACCGCAAGGCGCAGCCAGTTCTCCCGGAACTTCGGCTTCTTCTACGAGCAGACCCCTGAGGCCGTGGAGCAGGAGCGCAGGGCCTCCACCGGCTCTGGCACCGTCATCTCCCCCTACGGCCATGTGCTGACCAACTACCATGTGATTTCCGACGCCAGCCGGGTGACGGTGAACGTGGGCGACCGGGAGCTGGAAGCCGCGGTGCTGGGCACCGATGCCAGCCTGGACATCGCCGTGCTGCTGGTGCCGGGCCTGGATCTGCCCCATGTGGAACTGGGCAACAGCGATGAAATCCAGGTGGGCGAGTATGCCATCGTCATCGGCAACCCCCTGGGCACCCAGTTTGAGCGCAGCGTGTCGGTGGGCATCGTGTCCGCCGTGTCCCGCACCATGACCTCCAGCGGCCGGGACCGCTACGGCCTGCGCACCACCACCGAAAACAGCATGATCCAGGTGGACGCGGCCATCTCCTCCGGCAACTCCGGCGGCGGCATGTTCAACACCCTGGGGCAGCTGCAGGGCATCCCCACCCTGAAACTGGTGGACGGCGGCGGCAACCCCTTCTCCGGCAGCAGCTACTCCATTGACAACATCGGCATGTGCGTGCCCATCAACGCCGCCAAGCCCTTAATCCGCACGGTGCTGGAAAACTACAACGCCGAGGAGGCAGAGGCCCAGGCCAAAAAGGTGCGGGAGCAGGAAGCCGAGCAGGCTGAGAACGCAAACAAGCCCAAGCCCAAGCTGGGGGTCCGCATCAGCAGCATTGGCTACCACCTGCCCGCCTCCCAGGGCATCGTGCCCCAGGGCGCCTACATTGTGGAAGTCTTCCCCAACACCCCGGCGGAGAAGGCCGGCCTTCAGGTGGGAGACATCGTCGTGGAAGCCAACGGCGAGATCATCACCACCCACATGCAGCTCATTGACAAGATCCAGGGCAGCAGCGACGGCGACACCCTGCAGCTGAAAATCTACCGGGTGAAAGGCCTGCTGGAGGCCCTGGAAGACACCAGCAAGCTGGGCAGCCTGGGCCAAGGCGAGTACCTGGACCTCTCCGTCACCCTGGTGGTGGAGGAGGAAGCGGCCAGCATGTAAGCCCAACGATCCCTCAATCTTTGACAACGGACAGGCCCAGGCCTGTCCGTTGTTTTAACTGGAAGACTGGCAGCGCCGGGAGAAAGGATGATTGACTGCCGGCCTTAGCGCAGTCTATACTGGCACAAGAAACCGCCAAGGAGCACTGCTTTGAAACGATTGATTGCCCTGCTGATCCTGCTGTCTGCCCTCCTTCCCCATCCTGCTGGCGCTCTGCAGGTGGCGGCCGCGGAACCGGCTCTGGTGGACCCCTGGTTTGATGACGCCGTCATCCTGGGGGACTCCGTCACCCGGCAGCTGCACAGCCTGGTGCTGAAGGAGCGCAAAGAAGGCAAGCGCCCTTTGAGCGAGGTCACCTTCATCACCGCCCACAACTACATGATCTACAACGCCAGCCGCAAAAACCTGGGCTCAAACGAGGTGAACCTGCGCTACCGGGGAAAGGATTACACCTTTGAAGGCCTGCTGAAGGAACTGAAGCCCAGGAAGCTGTTTCTGATGCTGGGCCTCAATGACGGCGCCCGGAAGAACCCGGAAAAGCAGATGCGTTACTTTGAGCAGACCATGGACATCGCCTTCTCCGTGGTGCCGGACATGCTGCTGGTGATCCAGTCCCTAAGCCCGGTCACGGAGAAACAGAAGGCGGCCAGCCTGCAGCAGCCCAATATCGACGCCTTCAACGAGACCTTGAAAGCCCTGTGCGAGGAGAAGGGCGCTGTCTTTCTGGACATCGCCACCCCCCTGAAGGGGCCGGACGGCCTGCTGCCCCTGTCCCTGTCCTCGGACACCAAGGTGCACCTGAATGAGGAAGGGCTCCTCATCTGGATGAACACCCTGCGGCAGTTTGCCTTTGAGCAGATGAACAAGGAGAACCCCGAAGAATGAAGAACACCCTTTTTAAACGACTGATCCTGGCCCTGTGCCTCATGACCCTGGCCCTGGCCCTGACCGGCTGCGGGCAGCCCCAGAAGGCCGTGGACCTGGCCAAGGCCTACCAGGGGATGGTGGACACCGGCCGCCTGCCGGCCATGATTGCCCTGGACGCCGAGGAAGCCTTAAACCTGATTGGCCTGGAAACGGACCAGATGGCCCAGGCGGTGGTGATGATTTCCCAGGACAGCCTGCTGGCGGATGAGGTGATCCTGCTGGAAGCCCGGGACAAGGCAATAGCAGACAATGCCTTCCAGCTGCTGGAAGGCCGCATGAAGGCCAAAGGCGATGAAGCCCGGGCCTATTCCCCGGAGCAGTATGCCATCATCAACAAAGGGATATTGAAACAGGAGGGCCTGGTGTTGCTCCTCCTTGTGTCCCCGGAAGTGGATGCCTTGTATGCCGTATACAATGGCATGAAATAGCCAGGCGCCCGCATCACATCATCGCAGCCGTCCGGAAGGCGGCTGTTTTTTTATTGCGGGAACATCATGCTGCCGGCATGGCAGCAGCTGCAGATGCAATCCCCAAAGTCAGGGTAACATCCAGGCAGCGCCTGGTGATGCATCAGGGCAGGGCGACCCTGGCAAGCCCGAACATCCGGCGGGAGGCGGCTGTACACCCGGTGGCCGGGCGGGATTCAGGCCGGGTGAAAAATGCGCTGCCCTGTTTATGAACGAATCTTGAAAATTTTACCGGACCACTTGCATCCCCGGGGCAAATGGGGTATATTATGGTCAGGTTTAGCACTCGTTAATGATGAGTGCTAACAATCCGCAAGAATGAAGGAGGAAACCCATGAACGTGAAACCCTTGGGTGACCGCGTGGTCATCAAAAATGTGGAGAGCGAAGAAACCACCAAAGGCGGTATCATTTTAACCGGCGCCGCGAAGGAAAAGCCCCAGATGGCGGAAGTGCTGGCAGTCGGCCCCGGCGGCAACGTGGACGGCAAGGACATCACCATGCACGTCAGCGTGGGCCAGAAGGTCATCTATTCCAAATACGCCGGCACCGAAGTGAAGGTGGGCGGCGAGGAGCTCATCATCGTTCGCCAGTCTGACATCCTGGCAGTTGTGGAATAAGAGTTAAAGGAGCAAACACAATGGCAAAACAGTTGAAATTCGGCGACGACGCGCGCCGCGCCCTGGAAACGGGCCTGAACACCCTGGCGGACACCGTCAAGATCACCCTGGGCCCCAAGGGCCGCAACGTGGTGCTGGACAAGAAGTACGGCGCCCCCACCATCACCAATGACGGCGTGACCATCGCCAAGGAAATCGAGCTGGAGGACGCCTTTGAGAACATGGGCGCCCAGCTGATCAAGGAAGTGGCCACCAAGACCAACGACGTGGCTGGCGACGGCACCACCACCGCCACCCTCTTGGCCCAGGCCATCGTGCGGGAAGGCCTGAAGAACCTGGCCGCCGGCGCCAACCCCATGGGCCTGAAAAAAGGCATTGAGAAGGCCACCGAGGCCGCTGTGGAAGCCCTGAAGGACATGTCCCGCCCCATCAAGGGCAAGCAGGACATCGCCCAGGTGGCCTCCATCTCCGCCGGCGACGAGACCGTGGGCCAGCTGATTTCCGACGCCATGGACATCGTGGGCAAGGACGGCGTCATCAGCGTGGAAGAGTCCAACACCTTGAAGACCGACCTGAACACCGTGGAAGGCATGCAGTTTGACCGGGGCTATGCCTCCGCTTACATGGTCACCGACGCGGACAAGATGGAAGCCGTGCTGGAAGATGCCCTGATCCTGATCACCGACAAGAAAATCAGCAACATCCAGGAGATCCTGCCCGTATTGGAGCAGGTGGTGCAGGCCGGCAAGAAGCTGCTGATCATCGCGGAAGACGTGGAAGGCGAAGCCCTGGCCACCCTGGTGGTGAACAAGCTGCGCGGCACCTTCACCTGCGTGGCCGTGAAAGCCCCCGGCTTTGGCGACCGCCGCAAGGAAATGCTGCGGGACATCGCGATTCTGACCGGCGGCCAGGTCATCTCTGAGGAGCTGGGCCTGGAGCTGAAGGAAACCACCCTGGACCAGCTGGGCAGCGCCCACATCATCAAGGTGGACAAGGACAACACCACCATCATCGACGGCGCCGGCAGCAAGGAAGACATCCAGGCCCGCATCGCCAACATCAAAACCCAGATTGAGGACACCACCAGCGACTACGACCGGGAGAAGCTCCAGGAGCGCCTGGCGAAGCTGGCCGGCGGCGTGGCCGTCATCCAGGTGGGTGCCGCCACTGAGGTGGAGATGAAGGAGCGCAAGATGCGCATCGAGGACGCCCTGGCCGCCACCCGCGCTGCGGTGGAAGAGGGTATCGTGCCCGGCGGCGGCGTGAGCCTGCTCAACGTCCAGGCCAAGGTGCGCGAGCTGCTGGACAGCACCGACGGCGACGAGAAAACCGGTGTGAACATCATCGTCCGGGCCATCGAGGAGCCCATCCGCCAGATCGCCACCAACGGCGGCGTGGACGGCTCCATCATCATCGACACCATCAAGCGCAAGGGCGAGAACGGCTTTGGCTACGACGTGAGCCGGGACGAGTTTGTGGACATGATCGACCGGGGCATCATCGACCCCACCAAGGTCTCCCGCAGTGCCCTGCAGAACGCGGCCAGCATCGCTGCCCTGGTGCTGACCACCGAATCCCTGGTGACGGACATCCCCGCACCCGAACCCGCCATGCCGGCACCCGGCGGCGGCGGCATGGGCGGCATGTACTAAGAAAACGCCCGTGTGACTGCGGTCACCTAACGAAAAGGAGAGGAAGCCCCGCGCTTCCTCTCCTTTCTTATGCACAATCAGCGCATCATAGGCGGGATGGATTCAATCATTGACTGGCTGTCGATGCATATGGAAAACGTAGCCACAAACTCTTTGATTTTCTGCATTTTCGCTGTTTTTAGCCGCGAAAACGGCCTCTATAAAAGTTTTGGCTGAAAAAAGATGGAAAATATGTGCAAATTCCGTACATTTATCTTGATTATTGTGGTTTTATCCGGTATACTCCACCATATATTGTGGGGAGAGGCGGTTGATCACCTTGAATTCTTTGGCTGTTTTCAGCATCGTGTTCATGCTGGCTTTGGCTGCCGTGCTGTACGCCATCTGCACCAAGCGCCAGCTGGATGAAAACGCCCAGCTGGCCCGCCTGCGGGAGAGCTCCCTGTACAAGGAACTGCATACAAAGCTGCACCGCCTGCGCCATGTGGACATCGACGAGGTGCGCATCGAGTGCAGCGGCATCACCGTCACCAGCGTGTGCCCTGCCCACATCGTCTTGCACTTCAGCTTCAAACAGAACGGCAACAGCCTGCGCAACGACACCTTCACCCGGCTGTATGCGGAACTGATCGCCCAGGATTTTCCGGTCTTGACCCAAAAGCGCATGTACCACCTGCACCGCTACACGGTGTACCGGGTGAACGGCAAATCAGAGCGGGCCTATTCCTTCATCATGCAGCGGGGCTACAAGGACCTGCTGCTGGCACAGCGCAGCATGATGCAGGTGCAGGTCTATTAAAAAAATCAACAACATCAGGCGCCGGTTTCAACCGGTGATTGAGTGTCGACAAAGTGTCTGCGGACACTTTGTCGGTTGGGAAGAACGGGCATTTTCCCTTGGTCACTTTGTTCCCGGTCAGGGAAAATGCGCGGAATGAATTGCTTCGCAATTCGCCCCGCCCGAGCGGCAGAGCCGCTCGATACGATTTCACTCAGAGGGCTGTGCCCTCTGAAACTCCCCTTTGATATGGTTTGTCTTCATTCTTGTCGCCGGTTATGGCCGGCGCTTTTTTGATGGCTCAATGCAGATCGGGCAGCCGGGTTTCCAATTTGTATTCTGTGTACTGCTTCAGCAGGTGGTGGGGGTAGGTTTTCAGCGCCAGGTCTGTTTTATCGATGCCCAGGGTGATGACATCCCGCAGCCAGGACAGCTGCAGGTCCGTGAGCCAACTGCGCCGGGGCGCTCTGTCCCCGCAGCCAGCGCAGCAGATGCCGTCCTCATCGGGCATCAGGAAGCCGCCCTCCTGTTCCCCCATGGTTTTGCCGCAGCGCACGCAGTGGTTGAGGCGGGGCTTCACCCCCTGGAGGGTGACAAAATGCAGCAGGAAGGCGCTGGTGACGGCTTCCAGGGGGGTGTCCTCATAGGCCAGGCGCTTTAGGGAGCGGGCCAGGAGGATGAAGAGGTGGCCCATGGGCTCCTCCGGCTGGATAACCTTCAGGCAGGCGCTGCCCATGAGGGCTGCGGCGGCCAGGCGGGGGTAGTCCAGGCGCAGGGGATAGAAGCCCTCGATGACCTGGCAGGACTGGACATACTCCTTGCCCTTGCCGGAGAACAGCACATACTCCCCCATGGTGAACAGCTCCGCTGCGGCCAGCAGGGGGCTTTTGGGCTTGCGGCAACCCCGGCACAGGGCATCCACGCGGCCGGCTTCCGGGGAGAACAGGGTGAGGATGCGGTCGTTCTCCCGCCAGTCAACGCGCTGCAGCACAAGGGCCTGGGTGGTGCGGTAGGGCAATTCGTTCTCCTTCTGAATCAAACTGTCAACAGGATAGCAAGCAAAGGAATTGATTGTCAATGAAAGAGCAAAGCCCGGCTGGCGCCAGGCTTTGGATGCTAATAGCGAAACAAAACTCAGGAAAATTCTGGGGTCCGGGGTTGAAAACCCCGGGCAGGGGGTTTGGGGGATGAAATCCCCCAAGGTCTTTTCGTTCCCCCGTCCCCTCCCCCGTCCTACCTGGAATCCCCCAGGAAGAAGATGGCGACGGTGCCGGGGCCGGCGTGTGCGCCTATGATGGGTCCCAGGGTGAAGAACTCGACGCCCTTGATGTTCTTGAGGCCTTCTTTGACCAGACCGGCCAGGTATTCCGCATCCTCCAGGCAGTCCCCGTGGCTGATGAAGATGGTCTGCCCCTCCTTGGGGTTGGCCCGTTCCACCACTTTGTCTGCCAGGGCTTTGAGGGAGCGCTTGCGGCCGGTGGTCTTGTCCATGGGGATGAGCTTGCCGTCGAAATTGACGTGCATGATGGGCTTGATGCGCATCATGCTGCCCAGCAGGGCGGAGGTGCGGGAGACCCTGCCGCCGCGGAAGAGGAAGTTGAGGTCCTCCACAGTGAACCAGGAGTTGATGCGCTGGCGGTTGTTGACCAGCCACTGGACGGTCTCGTCCATGGACTTGCCCTCTTCCCGGAGCTTGAGCGCGTAGTGCACCAGCAGGGCTTCCCCGGCGGAGGCCAGGAGGGAATCCACCACGGCAATCTTGGCCTTGGGGTTCTTTTCCAGCACCATGTCCCGCGCGGTCTGGGCAGACTGGACAGTGCCGGAAATGCCGCTGGACAGGCCGATGTACAGCACCTGCTCGCCCTTGTTGGTGAGGTTTTCAAAGCTGGTGAAGGCGCTGTCCACGGTGACCTGGGCGGTGGTGGCCATTTTCTCCCCGCGCAGCTCCCGGTAGAAGTCCGCCAGGCTGGGCTCGTCCTGCACGTTGTACAGCTTCTCCACCCCGTCCATGCGGTAGGGCATGGGCAGAATCTCCAGCTTTTCATGGCGCTTGAAGAAATCCAGGGAAATATCCGAACCGACGTCCGTTACAATCCAGAATGACACAATACAATCCTCCTCATCTGATTTCGGCATCCGGGTTTTTCACTGGGATTGTACCCGGTTGTCCTGTGGTTTTCCAGGTTTTTTATTTTTCAAACAGGCGCAGGACATCGTCCTGGCTTAGTTTCTGGGGCATCTTCTCCCCGGGGGTGATCAGCCGGTCAAAGAGGCGGCGCTTGCGCCGGCCCATCTCCACCACCGCTTCCTCAATGGAGTTGCGGGTGATGAGGTGGATGATCTGGACGGTCTTGTCCTGGCCCAGGCGGTGGGCCCGGTCGTTGGCCTGGTCCTCGGCGGTGGGGTTCCACCAGGGGTCGTAGTGCAGCACCATGTCCGCACCGGTGAGGTTCAGGCCGGTGCCTCCGGCCTTCAAGGAAATGAGGAAGACGGGGTCCTGGCCCTGGTTGAAGCGCTCTGCCAGGGCCATGCGCTCCTGGGCTGAGGTTTCGCCGTCCAGATAGAGGCTGGGAATGCCGGCCTGGTCCAGGCGCTCCCGGATGATTTTGAGCATGGAGGTGAACTGGGAGAAGAGCAGTACCCGCCGCCCACTTTTGAGGGCGTCGGGGAGCACGTCCATGAGCAACTCCAGCTTGGCAGATTCGCCGGTGTAATCCTCCATGGACAGGAGGGGGTGGCAGCAGATCTGGCGCATGAGGGTGATGGCGGAGAGCACCTCGATGCGGCTGCCGTCCAGGCCTTTCTTTGCCATGAGCTCGTTGACCCAGCTGCGGCTTTTAAGCAGGGCGGCCTGATAGATCCTGCGCTGATCGGGCCCCATCTCGCAATACATGGTGCTGCTGTATTTGTCCGGGAGCTCCGCCATGACATCGGCCTTGAGCCGGCGCATCATGAAGGGGCGGATGCGCAGGCGCAGCTCCTCTGCATGGCGGCCGTCCTCGTAGCGCCGGATGAACTCCCGGGCGGAATACAGGTAGCCGGGCAGCACAAAATCAAAGAGGGACCACAGCTCCGTCACGTTGTTTTCCATGGGGGTGCCGGTTAAGGCCAGGCGGGTGTGGGCGTTGATGCGCTTGGTGGTACGCGCAGTCTGGCTGGTGAAGTTTTTGATGTTCTGGGCCTCGTCCAGCACCGCAAAGCGGAAGCGCACGCCCTCGTACAGGGCGATGTCCTGGCGCAGGAGGGGATAGCTGGTGATGAGGACATCGTTGCCGGCATCCCCCAGGGCCTCTGCAATCATCCGCTCACGCAGGGGCCTGCTGCCGGTGATGACGGTGGCGTTGAGCCGGGGGGCGAAGCGCTCAATCTCGGACTGCCAATTGTACAACAGGGTGGTGGGGGCCACGATGAGGCTGGGCAGGCGCATGGGCTCGCTGCGGGCAAAATACTCGATGGCTGCAATCATCTGCACGGTTTTGCCCAGGCCCATCTCATCCGCCAGGATACCCCCCATGCCCAGGATGTTCAGCGCACAGATCCAGCGGAAGCCCCGGAGCTGGTAATCAAAGAGGCCCTCCACCGGGCTTTTGATGTGGGCCGGGTCCAGGGCCACGGCGGCCTTCACCCCTTCGTCCTGGGTGACGGGCAGGCCGGCTTTTTCGATGAGGGCGGCCAGGTAATGGGCCCGCATGGCGGGCAGGTCCCGCTCCTCCCGCTGGGGCACCAGGCTTTCCAGGTAGGCATCCGCCAGTGCCTGCCACTCCCTGGCATCATCCAGGGTGATGAAGGCGCCGTTTTTGTAGCGGAAATACTTCCTGCGCTTGGACAGGGCCTGGAGGAGGGGCAGCAGTTCATCGGTGAACTGGCCGTCGTCGGCCAATTCCAGGCTGATGCGGCCGGAGCGCATGCGCATGTGGGCGCTGAGCTGGGGTGCCCGGGGGGTGAGCTGGCGGAAGGCCTGGCTTAAGTAGACCTCCCCCGCCCGGTGAAGCTCTGACACGCCCTTCATGAGAAACTCGAAGATGAGATCGGTGTTTTGCAGGTCGGCCCGGCCGGTGCGCGCCCGGAAGCCGTACTGGGCCAGCAGGTCCATGACCCGGCGCTCCCCCGCGGCATCCCGAAGGAGGTAGGCAGGCAGGTTCTGCCCGTGGAGGAAGGGGTCGGCCTCCAGATCACCGTAGGCAAAGACCACCCGGGCGGCGATGCCGCTGCCCTCCTGGTCCAGGTAGATTTTGGCTTTCAGGGGGTATTTCAGCAGGCGCTCCTGCAGCTCCTCCTCCATCACCACGGCGTGGCTGCGCTGCAGGAAGGGCAGCAGCTCTGCAAAGACCCGGGGGGTCTGGGAGCGGGAGAAGCGGATGACAAACTCCTCCTCCGGGGCGGCCTGGGGCAGGGTGCGCAGCAGCATGGCATCGTCCCGGTCCAGGCTGATCACCTGCTGGCCCATCAGGGCAAACTCCCCTTCCGGCACCAGAGGGCTGACCGCTTCCTGCCAGCTGCCAAAGAGCACCACCCCCCGGATGTCATAGCCCATGCGGAACAGGAGGGGCAGGCTGGCCGGCTGGATGCCCTGCTGGGCGATCTCCTGGCGGTCCTCCAGCACCAGCACAAAGTCCATGCCGGACAGGGCGTGGAGCACCAGCTGGAACATGCCCCCGGTTAAGGGGATGTCCCGCCGCTGCATGCCGGTGAGGCCCTGGCGGGCCTCCTCCAGGGTGTCCACATGGGCCTGAAGCAGGTTGCACAGGGCGTGGGAGCCCTTGTCCAGGCGCATCCAGGCAGGGGAATAGGTGAAGTTTTTGCTGATTTGAAAGGGCTGGCGCTCCGCCATGGCCTGGAGGAAGGCGGGCAGGTCCCTGATGTAGCTGAGGCGGCCTTCGCCGGCTTTTAAGCTGATGGTGCGCAGGTCCCCCTTGATGCGGAGGAAGGGCAGCAGCGTGATGACGCCGCTTTCGGGCAGCACGTTCTGCGCTGCATCCAGCAGGGCCTGGCTGTTGGTCTCCAGGGTCAGTTCATCCATGCCGCCCCATCCCTCCTTTTGTGATTGTAAAGCTTCCGGTCACGCAAACAGCCACAGGCTCAGGGCCATGATGGCCATGCCCAGCACCAGGCCGTACATGCTGTAATGATGCTCGCCATAGAGCTGGGCACTGGGGAGCAGCTCGTCCAGGGAGATGAAGATCATGATGCCGGCGGTGCCCGCAAACAGCACCCCCTGCAGGGCCACCGTCATGAAGGGCTTCAATATCAAAAAGGCGATGAGGGCGCCCAGGGGCTCGGACAGGCCGGCCAGCAGGGAATAGCGCATGGCGATGCGGCGGCTGCCGGTGGCGTAGAAGATGGGCATGGAAATGGAAATGCCCTCGGGGATGTTGTGGATGGCGATGGCGGCGATGATGGGGATGGCCAGGCGCAGGGACTGGGTGGCGGACACAAAGGCCGCCATGCCCTCGGGGAAGTTGTGGATGGCGATGGCCATGGCGGTGAGCAGGCCGGTGCGCTTCAGGCGCTGATCCTGCTCCTGATGGGGGCGCACAGGGCAGACCATCTCGTGGGGGTTTTCCTCGCAGGGGATCATTTTGTCGATTACCGCGATGAGGAGGATGCCGCCAAAAAAGGCGATGAGGGAATACAAAAGCCCCTGTTTGTCGCCGTGGATGCTGGCGATCATCGCCCGGGATTCCGGCAGCATTTCCACCAGGGACACATAAATCATCACGCCGGCGGACAGCCCCAGGCTGACTGCCAGCACCCTGCGGTCCACCGTCTTGGCAAAAAACACCATGGCGCCGCCAATGCCGGTGGACAGGCCAGCCAGCAGGGTGAACAGAAAGGCTTCCAACACGTTTGTCATTGATTCCAAAGCCATGCTCCCAAATGCAGTCGAAAAAGAAAACGGGTTAAGGGTTCAGCGCTGCAGCCAGGCCGGGCAGGGCCGCCTCAAAGGCCAGGCCAAAGCGGGGCTCCCCGCCGTAGCGCGCGGTATGGTAGAGGGCATTGTCCAGAAAATCACAGGCGGTTTCGCAGGCCGCAGGCAGCGCCCAGCCCTTTTGCAGGGCTGCGATGATGCTGGCAGCCAGCAGGTCCCCCGTGCCGGGATAGCTGCCGGGATAGCGCTTCCGGAAGGTGGTGTAGGGGGCCTGGCCTTCCCCCGCCGCCATAATCCCCAGCCGGTCCTCCCCCGCTGTCAGCCCGGTGAGCACCACCTGTTTGGCCCCCAGGGACAGCAGTTCATTGGCGCCGGGCCCCGGGGGCTCCTCCCCCGGGGTGAGGGGCTGGCCCAGCAGCAGGGCGGCCTCCGTGCGGTTGGGGAAGATGACATCCGCCCGGGCGCACAGCCGCCGGAAGGCCTGGATGAGGTCCTCCCCGCAGAAGGTGTAGCGCCGGCCGTGGTCCCCCATGACCGGGTCGATATACAGTGTACCCCCGGGACGCAGCAGGCCGGGGAGGGCCTCCTCCATGAGGGCCAGCTGCTGTGGGCTGGCCACATAGGACAGATAGGCGGCATCAAACTGCAGCCCCAGGCGTTGCCAGTGGGCCAGGGCCTGGGCCATGTCTGCTGTCATGTCCAGGCGGTGCACCGGGCCAAAGCCCCCGGTGTGGGTGCTGAAATATGCCGTGGGCAAAAAGCCCGTGCTGCAGCCGGACAGAGCCAGTACCGGCAGCACAACCAGCGCGGAGCAGCGCCCCACGCCGGAAATATCCGTCACCACAAGGAGGCTGCCTTGCGGCGTTATCTGCTGCGCCAAGGGAATCAGACCGCGCGTTCCTTCCCGATGAAGCTGATGTTGAGGGTGCCGGGGCCGGCGTGGGCGCCGATGACCGGCCCAATCATCTGGATACGGATGTCCCCCAGGTCCGGGAGGCGGTTTTTGAGCTGGTTTTTGAGCATCTCCGCCTCCTCCTGGGCATCCCCGTGGAGGATGATGACGGACTTGCCGGCGCTTTCACCGATGTTTTCCACGGTTTTGTCCACCAGCATCTTCATGGCCTTCTTGCGGCCCTGGACCTTGGCCTGGGGCTCCAGCTTGCCGGCCCTGGAGATGGTGAGGATGGGCTTGATGTCCAGCATGGTGCCCATGATGGCGCTGGTGGCGGAGATGCGCCCGCCCCGGCGCAGGTAGGTGAGGTCCCCCACGGTGAACCAGGCCTGGGCTTTCATGCGGTGGTCCATCACCCACTGGGCCACGGTGTCCATGTCCGCACCCTGCTCATACAGGGCATGGGCGCCCAGGATTAGGAGGGTTTGGGGGGCGGAGATAGAGAGGGTGTCCACCACGATGAAGCGGCGGTCGGGGTATTTTTCAAGCAGCTCCTTCTGGGCTTCCAGGATATTGAGGAAGGTGGCGGAAATCTCGCTGGAGAAGGCCAGGAAGAGCAGGTCCTGCTCCTTGAGGATGGGCTCGAAATACTCCAGGTAGACCGCGGTGGGCAGCAGGGAGGTGAAGGGCTTGGCCCCTGCGCGCATCCGGTCAAACAGCACCTTCTCGGCGCCGGAGGCGCCGTTGTCATCAAAATACTCAACATCATCCAGGGTGTAGGGCATCCGGACAATGGGGATGTTCTTCTCTTTGGCGATTTCAAAATGCAGGTCGCTGTCGCTGTCGCTCATGATGATATAATTGCTGGCCATAAAACCCCTCCTGTACAGAACTTCAGGTGCTGAATCGTCCATTGATTGTATACTTTATCCAACAAAAACGCAAGTTTTGACGGGGTGTTTTCCACTAACCAGGCCGAAGGTTGCAGGCTGCCAGGCACACAAAAGGGGCAGCCGCAACGGCTGCCCCTTCAGGTATAAAGCGATTTATTCAATACCAGGTCTGCCCGAAGACGTTGATGAAGAAATTGTCCACGTATTTGTAGAGGAAGCTGTCTGGCTCGGTCTGCATGTCCACCGGGATCTGGCTGATGTTGCGCTCCTTGCGGTCGGCCAGGCTGTCATAGAGGTAGCGGTAGCGCCGGATCCGGGCATTGAGATTGCCCTCCACGGTGTCCAGCATGTAGATCCCCTCCCCCATGTCCTGAACCGCTGTCACCAGGCCCACGTGGGTGTAGGGGGTGCTGCCCCGGCGGCCGTAGATGATGTAATAGCCGGGCCGGGGGATGTTGGACAGGCGGTTGCGGCTCTGGAAGCCCTCAAACAGCTTGGTCTGGGAGGCCTGCTTCACGGCAAACAGGGAGCCGTCAGGCAGGGGCGGCGCGCTCTTGGCCCGGTATTCTTTGTCCATCTCAATGCCCACCTCGTCAAACTGGAAGCCCACAAAGGCGCCGCACCAGCCAAAGCCGTTCTTGGCATGGGGATTGAACCACTGGGTGTATTTGTTGTACTTGGGCAGGGCGGCATTGTCCGCCTCCTGCCACTCGGCGATGGCCCGGTCAATCACCTGCTGAATCTCTTCCGGCACGGGCTTCTCCCCCACCTGGACCTCGCAGCGGACGATGATCTCGTCCTTTTTATTGCGCAGCAGCACCAGGGTGTAGCCTTCCATCACCGCGGTGATGACCCCTTCCGGGCTCACGGTGGCGATGTCCGGGTGCTGGCTTTCCCAGGTGCCTTCCCCTTCGATGGGCTGGCTGCTGTCCCCTGGCGCCATGTGCATCAGGTGCAGCTTGGGGGGGCGTTTGCTGGCGGCTGAGGCCGGCAGCAGGGACAGGATGAGCAGCATCGCCAGAAGGGCAGTGAGTAGGCGTTTCATGGTTCCTCCATTTTGTGTTTTCATTGTTCAGGCCGTATGGGCTGCGAAAAACACATGCTCAAGGTATCAGAAAAAGGCGCGGGCTGCAACTTGTGCAGCCCGCCGGGATTGGCCAATGCTTCTTCCAAATTCAGTTGACAAAGCCGCTGGTTTGAGCAGCCGCTACAGGCCGCCCCCTGCCAGGAAATTGCCGCAATAGGGGCAGAAGAGGAAGTCGTTGTTGGGCGGCAGCTGCCTGCCGCAGTGGGGGCAGAAGCTGAACTGCTGGGGCCCGCTTTGGGCTGCAAGGCGCAGGCTGACCCAGTGGCCGCTGACCGCCGCTGCATTCACCCAGGCCCGCCTCAAGGAGCGGTCGCTGCTGGCGGTGCGGGCATCATGAAACTCCACCTGCACAAAGCCGTTCTCAGCATCATAGACGGTGACCGCTGTCCCCTGGGGCACGTTGAGCTTGGACTGGGCATAGTCCTGCCCCGGGCCCCGGTAGGCCTGGGCTGCGGAGGTCATGGTGGCCATGCCCAGGGGTTCCTCGGCATACAGGGTGCCGATGTCCACATTGACCCGTTTTAAGCCCGTGTAGGTGCGGTGGCGGGTGTTGTTCACAAAAAAGTCCACCTGCACCCACCAGATGCCGTTGTACTTGTCCCAGGCTGCGCTGATGACCTCCACCTGGGCGGATGCCCAGTCGTTCTGAAAATAGCTGCCCGTTTCATCATACTGGGTGCCGGGCCCCGACCTGGTTGCCAGGCGCATCGTCAGGCTGGCGGACACCGCCCCGGCATCCGAGGTCAGCAACAGGCAAAAGCACAGGAGCAGGGAGAAGAAGATGCAAGCCAGCCGCATGGTTCGATGCATTGGCATTCCCACCTTTCATGGTTTTCGATTGTGTTCTTAAGATATGCCTCATTTTAGCAGGCAATTAAATACGCTGTCAACCAAAGGGCCTGGCGGGGAGGCTGGATTGAGAAAGGAAATTCCGGAAGGCTTTGGCTGCCGGGCTTTGGCCTTGAGAAAAGGCCCTGCGCAAAAGGCAGGGTCCTTCCTGTCGGGCTTTGTTCATAGAGTGGTCAGGACAGCGCGTGGGCCGCCTTTTGGACCAGGTCCCAATCCTGCTGATCCACGGCCAGTTTCATCAATTGCTGCACTTCCTGGGGGTCTGCATGCTCCAGTAGCAGGTGGAGGCTCTCTTCCGCATTGGCATGGCGGGCGAATGCGCACAGGGTGAGCAAGTCCTCCGCCTTCAGATCCCCTGCATGCTCATCAATCCAGTCATCATCCCCCTGGGCCAGGGCCTGGTGGGCCCGGGAAGCCAGGCGGGCGCTGTAGTCTGCAGCCTGATCCTCGGGAGGTGCCGGGGGTTGTGGGGCTGCTTCAGATTCCGGGGCGTTTTTGAATACCACCTGGAAATGGGCCTCCTCGCCAAACAGCATCTCATCCAGCACCCCTGCCGGCAAGAAGGGCATCAGGCAGTGTAACAGGCCCTGGTCCACGGGCTTTGGCAGCTTCTCCAGGACGCTTACCAGGTAGGATGCGCTTGCAAAAGGGGCAAGCATCATCAGGTCAGTGCTGTCCGGCTGGTCGATGGCCCGGTCCAGCAGGGCGTGGATGGTGGATTCTTTCAGGAAGGGCAGCATGGACAGGATGTCGCTGATGGCCATGCGGGGCAGGTCGCCCGCAGGCGCCGCTTCCTGAACAGGCGCACCCGGTTCAGCCTGGGGCGGTGCCTGGGTTTTTTCGCCGGTCAGCAGCGCTTCCATGGTGGTGCGGTACAGCCGGCTCAAGGCCAGCAGGATCTGCATGTCGGGGAGGGCGGCACCGGTTTCCCATTTGGATACCGCCTGGTGGGTGACGCTCATCAGCGCGGCCACCTCCTGCTGGCTCATACCCCGGGCCTGCCGGAGATCCCAGAGCCGTTTTCCAACCTCTTTGGGATTAATCATGTTCGATTCCTCCTGTCTGTTTTGGGCGGCCGCCTTGACAAAAGAATAGGCGCAGGCAGCGCCGGAAGTCAATCGAATGCTGTTTGAAACGGGAACTCAACCAGGGGTTGCACAGATGTCGGCCTCAGGCCCGCCGGTATGTCTGGTTTCTGCTGGTGGGCTTGTCGGGGATGCCCATGACGACCAAGCCACTTTCAAGGGCCGGATTGATGTAATGCCTGCGGAGGGTTTCCTTTGATTTCAGCTTCAACAAGTCCAGAATCTGAGCAGCTGTGTATGGAACACCGGGCTCCATCACCTCCAGCAGGCGGGCGACATAGATGGAGGAACCGGCTTGTATGCTGCGCGCCTGCGTGAGAGCCGCGTCCAGGGTCTCGTCGATCATTCCCAGCATAAACTCTATGAAGAAATTGGAGTTGCCGGCGCTGTGGCATTGGGAGATTGCTTCATAATAATCAGACTGATAGGTATGAATGCTGCTCTCAATGGGCAGGTATTGAAACACAGGGTTCCAGGCTGACAGCAGCACGGTTTGCCAGAGCCTGGCGATCCGCCCATTGCCATCTGCAAAGGGGTGGATGAACACAAACTCATAATGAAACACTGAAGACAAGATGAGGGGGTGGATCTCCTTTGAAGCGGTCCGCATCCACCCAAACAGGTTCTCCATCAGACTTGGCACATTCCAGGCAGGGGGAGCCATGAAGATGCAGCGGTCACCATCAAATACACCCTCTTCTCCACGCCGGAACACCCCTGACTCTTCTATGAGCAGGTGGGTCATGATGCCGTGCACCTTTTTCAAATCCAACAGAGAATAGGGATCCACCTGCCCCACCTGCTCATAAGCCTGGAATGCATTCTTGACCTCCTGGATTTCCCTGCCGGGTCCCAGCACAGTTTTGCCGTCGATGACGCCCCGGACAGCATCGAATGACAGAGAATTTGCTTCAATGGCCAGGGAGGAATGAATGGACCTGATGCGGTTGTTTCTCCTCAGGTGCGGCCTGGACTCAAATTCCTGAAAGTTGCTGATCTGTCCCAGCTTTTCAGAAATCTGAGATATCCTGGTCACCATGGGGTTGCTGATTGTGAAGGGAGGGGGTTTCTGCGCCAACTGCTTCACCTCGTTTCATTATGTATATTATACCAATTGTCAGGGTCAACATCAATATCTTGCGTATTATCTTGCTTATTATCTTACGTATTACCTTGCGTATTACCTTGCGTATTACCTTGCGTATTATCTTGCTTACTGTCTTGCGTATCTTCAGAATATGCTTCTGCATACACTTTTCATGATGTGTGAACCACCCAGCCACGGGTATGATGGCCCGATCAAGCGAGCCAGATCCCCTAGGCCCCGGGTGCCGGGAACCGAAGGACAGGGAAAACCGTCTCAATGGTATCTAGACCAACACAAGGAGAAAGCCATGAAAAAGCGTTTTGTATCCCTTCTTGCAGCCCTGCTGCTCCTCTCCCTACTGACAAGCGCCCAGGCCAGCGTGGGCCGGGACATCCTGCTGGTGAGCCGCCAGTACAGCAACTGGACCCGCCAGGATGAGGTGATCATCCTGGATGCAGAGGGGAATCGCCTGCTGTTTGACATCAGCAGCCTGCCCCAGGAAATCCGCAACGACCCGGTGGAACTGCTGTTCTTCCTGCGCAGCCATGCCCTGTCGGACAGCACCATGCTGCACAATGCCCCCGCGCCCCTCCCAATGCCGCCCGCAGGCCAGGAAACCGCAGACCGCATCCGGGTGCTGCTCTCTGAAATCAAGGACCCCTCCTTTGAAAGCCAGCTCTATGCCTTTGACGCCGGCACCACCCTGTTGTACGGCGTGCGCATCCTGGAGGGTGAATTAGCCATGACCCTGCTAGCCGAAGGGGGCAGCTTTGTGGGCCAGAGCCAGGACCCGGCTGCGCTGGAAATCTTTGATCTGACCGCGGCCTTCCTGATGATGGAATAATACAAACCCGCTAGGCCGGATGAAAACTGCCGATTGAAAGGATTTCCGGCAGTTTTTTGCATAAATCGGATGAAACCAGGGCTTGAAGCATTGAAAACATGGGTAAAAAAAGGTATGATAAGAGGTGGTGTGCGCCTCGGCAGGCGCCATTGCCAAGTGATGATATTTTAAGGAGGAAAACGAATGCCGAAATATGTATACCTGTTCACCGAGGGGAACGCCTCTATGCGCAACCTGCTGGGCGGCAAAGGTGCCAACCTGGCCGAGATGATCCACATCGGGCTGCCCGTTCCCCAGGGCTTCACCGTGACCACCGAAGCCTGCACCAAGTATTATGCGGACGGCAAAACCATTGCCCCCGAGGTGGAAGAGCAGATCTACGAGGCAATGCGCAAGGCGGAAGAGATTGCCGGCAAGAAGTTTGGCGACATCAACGATCCCTTCCTGGTGTCGGTACGCTCCGGCTCCCGTGCGTCCATGCCCGGCATGATGGACACCATCTTGAACCTGGGCCTCAACGATGTGGCCGTGGAAGGCCTGGCCAAGTTGACTGACAACCCCCGTTTTGCCTATGACTCCTACCGCCGTTTCATCGAGATGTTTGCGGATGTGGTGATGGAAGTGGAGCGCAAGCACTTCGTGGCCGAGCTGGATGCCGTGAAGGCCGAGAAGGGCGTCAAGGGCGATACCGACCTGACAGCTGAGGACATGAAGGAAGTGGTGAAGCGCTTCCTGGCCGTCTACAAGAAGCACAAGGGCAGTGACTTCCCCCAGGATCCCAAGGTGCAGCTGATGGAATCCATCAAGGCTGTGTTCCGCTCCTGGGACAACCCCCGCGCCCAGTACTACCGCCGCATGAACGACATCCCCTATGACTGGGGCACCGCTGTGAACGTGCAGGCCATGGTGTTTGGCAACATGGGCGAAGACTCCGGCACCGGCGTGGCCTTCACCCGCAACCCCTCCACCGGCGAAAACGAGATGTACGGCGAGTACCTGATGAACGCCCAGGGCGAGGACGTGGTGGCCGGCATCCGCACCCCCCACCCCATCAAGACCATGCACGAGAGCATGCCCGAGGTGTATGACCAGTTCCTGGCCATCTCCGAGAAGCTGGAAAAGCACTACCGTGACATGCAGGACATGGAGTTCACCATCGAGCGTGGCAAGCTGTACATGCTGCAGACCAGAAACGGCAAGCGCACCGCTGCCGCCGCCCTGAAAATCGCCGTGGACCTGGTGAACGAAGGCCTGCTGACGGAAGAAGAAGCCGTCTTGAAGGTGGACCCCCGCCAGCTGGACACCCTGCTGCACCCCAATTTTGACGACAAGGCCATCAAGGCTGCCACCCCCTTTGCCACCGGCCTGCCCGCCTCCCCCGGCGCCGGCGCCGGCAAGATCTACTTCACCGCCCATGGCGCCGCCAAGGCTGCCAAGGAAGGCCAGGACGTGATCCTGGTGCGGGAAGAGACCACCCCGGAAGACATCGAGGGCATGGACCTGTCAAAAGCCATTCTGACCGCCCGGGGCGGCATGACCAGCCACGCGGCCGTTGTTGCCCGGGGCATGGGCCGGCCCGCCGTGGTGGGCTGCCACGACATCTACATCGACGAAGCCACTGGCAAGATGACCACCACCAAGGGTGAAATCTTCCACGAAGGCGACGAAATCAGTATCGACGGCACCACCGGCAAGGTGTACAAGGGCCTGATTCCCACGGTGGAAGCCTCTGTGACCGGCGATTTTGCCACCCTGATGGAGTGGGCAGACAAAGCCCGCCGCCTGAAGGTGCGCACCAACGCGGACACCCCCCGGGACACCAAACAGGCTGTGGAGTTTGGCGCGGAAGGCATCGGCCTGTGCCGCACCGAGCACATGTTCTTTGAAGCCAGCCGCATCGCCCTGGTGCGGGAGATGATCCTGTCCGACAGCGAGGCCCAGCGCCGCGCCGCCCTGGACAAAATCCTGCCCATGCAGCAGAAGGACTTCGAGGAGATGTTCATCGCCCTGGAAGGCCGGCCCATGACGGTCCGTTACCTGGATCCGCCGCTGCATGAGTTCCTGCCCCAGAAGAACATGACCGAGGAAATCGAAGCCCTGGCAAAGCAGCTGAACACCAGCGCCGAAAAGATCGTGGAGAAGATCGAAGCCCTGCATGAGTTCAACCCCATGATGGGCCACCGGGGCTGCCGCCTCTCCGTCACCTATCCCGAAATCGCCGAGATGCAGACCCGGGCCGTGCTCCAAGCTGCCCTGAAGGTGAAGAAGGACACCGGCATGAAGTTTGTGCCGGAGATCATGATCCCCCTCATCGGCACCAAGAAGGAGCTGTCCTTTGTGAAGCAGGTGGTGATGGACACCGCGAAAAAGATCTTTGAGGAGCAAAACGACAGCATCGAGTTCATGGTGGGCACCATGATTGAAATCCCCCGCGCCTGCGTCACCGCCGACGAAATCGCCGAGGAAGCCGAGTTCTTCAGCTTCGGCACCAATGACCTGACCCAGATGGGCTTCGGCTTCAGCCGGGACGACGCCACGAAATTCCTGGATTCCTACTACGAGAAGGGCATCCTGGAGGCCGATCCCTTTGCCCGCCTGGACCAGAACGGCATCGGCAAGCTGGTGGAGACCGCCATCACCCTGGGCCGCAAGGGCCGGGAGAAGATTAAGCTGGGCATCTGCGGCGAGCACGGCGGCGATCCCTCCTCCATCGAGTTCTTCCACAAGGTGGGCCTGGACTATGTGAGCTGCTCCCCCTTCCGGGTGCCCATCGCCCGCCTGGCCGCAGCCCATGCCGCCATCAACGAGAAGAACGCCTGATTCATCAACAAACTTCAGTCGGCATCCGCTGACTGATTGACCACAAACAGCGCCCTGTGACTAAGCACGGGGCGCTATTTTATATCGCCAAAGTGTCTGCGGACACTTTGGCGTTTAGGAGGAACGGGCATTTTCGCTTAATCGCTGCGCTCCCGGTCAGCGAAAATGCGTGGAATGGTTTGCTACGCAAACCGCCCCGCACGTCGTCAGGCCGCATTCCGCTTCTTTTCTGATGGGCGTAGCCCATCAGAGGCATCCGCTCCATGGGCTTTCCTCTCCATCAAAAGACAAGGGTCTTTTGATGGGAAGGAACCGTCCTGAAATGGACGCCTCCCGTGCCATATGGCACGGGAAAGGGAATGGAAGGCACGGTGACGCGCCGGGCGATACGATTTCACTCAGAGGGCTGTGCCCTCTGAAACTCCCCTCTGATATGGTCTGTCTTCATTCTATCAGCGCCTTGTATGCAGGCACATGGCGTCTATTTTGATACCATGGCAACAGGTGCATGGTTTTTGATGGCTGCATCGGCTAATGGCTGGAGGGTGGCAATGGCGGAAGGCAAGCTGGACAGGGCCGGGAAGGCGGCTAATTCTCATCATCATAGGCGGCCTGGCCGGGGTCGGCCTGGGCCAGGCTGCCCATCAGCACCTTCAGTTCGCTGTCTGTCAATTCTCGCCAATGGCCTGGCTGCATCTTGCCCAGGCGGATGTTCATGATCCGGACCCTGAGCAGGCGCTGCACCTCATAGCCCAGGCATTCGCACATCCGTCTGATCTGCCGGTTCAGGCCCTGCACCAGGATGATCCTAAAAGAATTGGGCCCTGTCTGCCAGATCCTGCAGGGCAAGGTCACCTGGCCCAGCACCGGCACCCCCTTTGCCATCCGCTCCAGGAAGCGGGGGCTGAGGGGCTTGTCCACTGTGACCACGTATTCCTTCTCATGCCGGCCGGTGGCCCTGAGGATTCGGTTCACGATGTCCCCGTCGCTGGTGAGCAGGATCAGCCCCTCGCTGTCCTTGTCCAGCCGGCCGATGGGGAAGATCCGTTGGGGGTGGTTCACATAGTCCGTGATGTTGTTTGGGTCCCGCCGGTCCGTGGTGCACACGATGCCCCGGGGCTTGTACAGGGCCAGGTACAGCTTCTCCCCCGCGCCGGAAACCAGCCTGCCGTCCACCGTCACCCGGTCCCCGGGCTGCACCCGCTCCCCTTTATGCGCCACCCGGCCATTGATCCGGACCCGGCCCGCCAGGAGCAGTTGGTCTGCCTGGCGGCGGGAGCACAGGCCGCTGTCTGATATGTACTTGTTGATGGACCGCTTGTCTTCCACGGGAATCTCCTTGTCGTCGCTTGCTGCGCCCTGGCTTTCCCCCATCATACGCCTTTTTCCCGATAAATCCACCACAAAGCGTGGTATACTGGGGGCAGTATATGAAAAACGGGGGACGCACCATGGCAGACCGCACCAGTGAAATCATCCGGCTACAAAACCAGATCATCCAGGACATGACCCGGCGCAACCTCCTGCAGGTGGGCGAGGACCTGTGGGGCCCCGCCGGGGAGGACAGCATCGAGCTCACCCCGCCCCCCGGCTATCCCCCCGTGCCGGACCCCCTGGTAGAACCGCAGGAACAAAAAGCGCAGCCTGCTGCGGACAAACAGGCGCAGGAGCAGGCCAAGCCGCCGGAGGACATTGAGGCCTTAAAGGCCGAATTAAACAGCTACATCGGCCTGGACGTGGTGAAGGCCGAGGTGGAAAGCCTCATCAACCTGGTAAAGGTTAATAAACTCCGCCGGGAGCATGAGCTGCCCACCGAGGACCTGTCCCTGCACATGGTGTTCTCCGGCAACCCCGGCACCGGCAAAACCATGATTGCCCGGCTCATGAGCCGCATCTACCACAGCCTGGGCATCCTGTCCAAAGGCCACCTGGTGGAGGTGGACCGCTCCGGTCTGGTGGCAGGCTACGTGGGCCAGACCGCCATCAAGACCAAGGAAGTCATTGACAAGGCCCTGGGTGGCGTGCTCTTCATCGACGAGGCCTACGCCCTGTCCACAAGGGGGCCCCAGGACTACGGCCAGGAGGCCATTGAAACCCTGCTCAAAAACATGGAGGACCACCGGGAGGACCTGGTGGTGATTGTAGCCGGCTATGTGGACCTGATGAACGACTTCGTCCACAGCAACCCCGGCCTGCAGTCCCGCTTCAACCGCTTCCTCTATTTCCCGGATTATTCTGTGTCGGAGATGGTGGACATCTTCAACATGCGCTGCCAGAAAGCCGGCTACCAGCTGTCCGAGGACGCCAGGGAAGCGCTGCCCCGGATCATTGAGGAAGAAAGCGAAGACAACATCGGCTTTGGAAACGCCCGGGGCGTCCGCAACCTCTTTGAACAGGCCATCTCCCGCCAGGCCAACCGCCTGGCCAGGGAGGACGTCCTCACCCGGGAGCAGCTGATGACCCTGACCGCGGAGGATTTGGAGGATGGTCTAGAAGCAGAAGGGGAAGGAGACGCATAGGACGATGGGGGTTTCACCCCCATGCCCCCGACCAGGGAGTTCCTCCCTGGACCCGGAATCTATTTAATCTAGGGTGGGTGGGCCAACTTGTATGATAGTGAAACATAATAACAAAGGCCTCCCGCAATTTGTGGGAGGTCTGGTTTTTCAGGTTGTTATACGCCCTATACCAAACGAATGAATAAACGCACTCATGAGCCGAGCTATTTTTTGTCTCCGCTAAGCTGAGTGAAGGAGGCGTAGCCGTAGCCTACGCCGACTGAATGAAACAACGCGGAGGCGGAAAAGAGCCGGCTCAGGGAAGCGTTTATGATTGAGTTTGGTATTATGGCTGGTTGTAGCTGCCATCCTCATTGGATGGGGTTGCGCTGGGGGCTGCCGTGTCCGTGGGCGGCTGGTAGGGCTTGGCCTGGTCGCTGCGCAGCACTGCCAGGGTCTTCTCCCCTGCGATCCCGTCCGCATCCAGGCCGTGCTGCATCTGGAAGACCTTCACCGCCGCCTGGGTGCCGTCGTAATACTTGCCGTCGATCTCCGCCTGGTAGTAGCCCAATTCCTGCAGGCGCTCCTGCAGGGCGATCACCTCCGGCCCCACGGAGCCATAGCGGTACAGGGGGGCCAATTCCCGGAAGGCCAGGGCCGGCGGCGCCTGGCTGGGCACCGGGGTGGTCTGGGCCAGGATGTCATACTCCCGGTTGATTTGGCTTGTGCGGACCAGCAGGAACACGCCCAGAAGCAGCAAGGCCACGGCCAATGCGGCCAGCCACATGCCCCCTGGTTTCCTGGTCCTGCCTTGTGTCATACGTCCTCCCTGTGTCACGCCCCACAGTATAAAACCGGGGCCGAATCCTGTCAAACCGGGCCGTTTCATGTTTGAAAACCCGGGCATTCTCTTGTATAATGCTGGCATGAAACACTTTGTCGTATTTGATTTGGATGGCACCCTCCTCAACACCCTGCCGGACATCGCCGCCGCCATGAACCGGGTGCTCTTCCGCTTTGGCATGCCCCAGCACGCCATGGACAGCTACAAGCAGTTCACCGGCAACGGGGCCAGGATGCTCACCCTCCGCGCCCTCTCCGGCCAGGAGGAGATGGCCCACCACGTCTACCCAGCCTACCTGAATGAGTATGCCAGGAACAGCCGGGTCAACACCCAGCCCTACCCCGGCATGGTGGAAGCGCTGAAGGCCCTGGTTGCCCAGAATATCCAGCTGATTGTGTACAGCAACAAGGACAACCCGGAGGCCAAGGACGTGATCCGCCATTATTTCCCGGAGATTCCCTTTCTGGCCGTCCTGGGCAGCCTGCCCGATGTGCCCTTGAAGCCCGACCCCACCGCCCTGACAGAGCTGCTGGAGGAGCACGAGCTGGAGCCGGCCCAGGGCATTTATCTGGGGGACACCGTGATGGACATCCAGTGCGCCAAGGCCGTGGGCCTGTACCCCGTGGCCGCCCTGTGGGGCTTCCAGACCCGGGAGGAACTGGCGTCGGAAGAGCCCGCCCTGTTCCTGGCAGCGCCGGCGCAGCTGCCGGATGTAGCGAAGAAACATTTTTCCTCCATCCCGCAGATACCGGATAATAGGGAATAGATGAAGTCTATAAAAAAGATGGCTCCCACGCGGGGCCATCCTTTTTTGCGCCTGATGCAGTCCTTGTAAAACAGTACAACGCAAGCCGTGACGATAGCGCTCAGCGTTAGCGCTGCACCCGGCCGGAGCCGCTGCCCTGCATCAAGGCCTCCACTTCCCGGGCGCTTACCCGGTTGTAATCCCCGGGGATGGTGTGCTTCAAACAGCTGGCCGCCACGGCAAACTCCAGGGCGGTCTGGCTGCTGTCATAGCGGTTGAGGCCGTAAATCAGCCCGCCGCAGAAGCTGTCCCCCGCCCCCACCCGGTCCACGATGTCGCTCACATCATAGGCCCGGCTGACAAGGAACGAAGACCCCTCCAGGAGGCAGGCCTGCCAGGTGTTCCGGTCTGCGGACAGGGACCGGCGCAGGGTGATGGCCACCCGCTGGAGCCTGGGATAGCGGGCCTTGACCTCCCGGGCGATGGCCTCGTAGGCCTTCAGGTCAATCTGTCCTTCTTCCACATCGTGGGTGCCGATTTTGATGCCCAGGCTGTTCTGGCAGTCCTCCTCGTTGGCGATGAGGGTGTCCACATAAGAAACCAGCTCCCCCATCACCTGGGGAGCGCTTTTGCCGTATTTCCACAGGTTTTTCCGGTGGTTCAAATCGCAGCTGACCAAAAGCCCGTGTGCTTTGGCCGCCTGCAGGGCGGAAAGGGTCAAGGCCGCGGCGCTGTCGCTGAGGGCCGGGGTGATGCCGGTGACATGGAGCCAGCCCGCCTGTTCAAACACCTGTTCCCAGGGGATGGCGTCAGGGCCGGAGGCGGCCAGGGCGCTGTGGGCCCGGTCGTAGATCACCTTGCTGGGGCGCTGGTTGGAGCCGGTTTCCAGGAAATAGATGCCCATGCGCTCCCCCGCCCGCTGGATGTGGCAGGTATCCACCCCCAGGCCGCGCAGCTCCGCGATGCAGCGGTCTGCCAGGCTGTTGTCGGGCAGGATGCTGACAAAGGCGGAAGGCAGCCCGTAATTGGCCAGGGACACCGCCACATTGGCCTCCCCGCCGCCAAAGCTGGCTTCCAGCATCGGGGACTGCAGCAGCCGCTCGTGGCCGGGGGATTTCAGCCGCAGCATGACCTCCCCGAAGGTGACAAAGGTTTTCATGGCGCCTCCTGTTTCTGCAGCAGGTGGATGGCAAAGCCCGCGATCTCTTCCCTGAGGTACAACAGGCGGTGCTGGCCCCCGGCATCCGTCACCAGGCTGCTGTCGTCAAACTGAAAGCCCCGCTGCTCCAGGTGGAAGCGGGCCCGGGGCAGGTGGTTCACCGCCAGGGCCAGGTGGGCCTTCTCCCCCCGGCCCATGACCTTCATCACCTCAAAGCCCTCCCCCACAAAACAGCTTTGCGCGCTGTCCCGGGAAGGGGCCAGGGCCAGCAGCCGCCCCAGGCGCTCCGCCGTTTTGCCGGCTTCCCCAGCATCCGGGTGGTTGATGCCGATGTGGCGCAGCTCCAGCCCCAGCATGCTGTCCACCGCCTGGCGGGTGAGCTGGGTGACGGTGTCCCAGTCCTGCTGGGCCAGCGCAGCCTTGGGCAGCATGAAGCTGCCGCCGCAGGCCAAGACGCCGGGCAGGCCCAGGTACGCCATCAGGTTGCGGCTGTTGATGCCCCCGGTGGGCACAAAGCGCATGGCCGGGTAGGGGCCGGCCAGGGCCTTCAGCATGGGCACGCCGCCGGCCGCCTCCGCCGGGAAGAACTTGACGGCAGAAAGCCCCATGGAAAGAGCGGCCTCCAGGTCAGAGGGGCTCATGCAGCCCGGCAACACGGGGTAGCCCCGGTCCTGGCAGTGGGCCACCAGCCGGGGGTTGAAGCCCGGGCTGACGATGAAGCGGGCCCCTGCCGCCCAGGCCCTGTCCGCCTGATCGGGGGTCAACACCGTGCCGGCCCCCAGCAGCACATTGGGCAGTTCCCGGTGCACCAGGGCGATGGCCTCCTCAGCCGCCGGGGTCCGGAAGGTGATTTCTGCCAGGGGCAATCCCCCTGCCGCCAGGGCGCGGCACAGGGGCAGGGCATCCGCCGCCCGGTCCACCGTGACGACGGGGATGAGGCCAAATAATTCCAGTTGTTTGATCATATAAGCCTGCTTTCACAAGGGTTTGCTGGGAGGATTGCGGCCCGGTTGCCCTGGGGCATCAGCCCAGATGGGCGGTGACCGACAGGATGCGCCCGGCGCGCAGGTCCTGCGCCGCTAGGCCTGTGAGGCGGTTCCCGGGGAGTTCTTCCCGGCTTCCATCAGCCCGCAGGCAGCTGAGCTGCCTAACCTGAACCCCCTGGCTGCCGAAGGTGTCCCGGCGCTCCCTGTTGACATAGCGGATTTCGCAGGCAGACAGGAAGCGGAAGGCCACTTCGCCTGTTTCATCAAAGAGCCAGGCGGGGAGGATGGGCGCAAAGGCGATGGCCAGCTGCCCCTCCATCATAACAAATTTTTGCGGCCCCAGCAGCATCCGCTGCCACATGCTGAGCACCTCCGCCGTGGAGCCGGACAGCCGGGCCACATAGCCCCGGCCGTGGGTAGCAGGGTCCGGGTTCATGGAGGAGGCGATGAAGGAGGAGTTTTCCAGGATGCTTCTGCCGTAGGTCTCCGGGTTCTGGAAGGGGATGAAGGCGTCTTCAAGGGCGGTGAAAAACTCCTCATACAGCCCGGAGGTGAGCAGGCCCAGCAGGTATTTATATTCCATGTGCAAAAACACGCTCTCCCGCTCCAGCCAGCCGGGGGTGAAGGCCCGGATGCGGCCGTACTCCATGTTGAGGGCTTCCAGGGATTCGCTGGTTTTGTACATCTTCAGGGCCTTGTCGTAAATACCCGAGGCCTTCACCCTGGCGGCCATCCCGGCCATGTCAGCGCGCTCACCGGGCCCTGCCGCCAGCAGCATCCGGGCCGGGCCCTCCAGGAAACTGGGCAGGGGGCGCAGGACATAGCCTGCAGCCGTGGCCGCCGGCAGGCCGTAGGGAGCCATGCGGGGGCTGCCGTCGCTGTTTTGCTGCGGCTCAAAGGAAGCGGCTTCGTGGGTGAAGTAGGTGGGCATGATGCCCTGGCCCAGGCGCATGGCCTCCTGGATGCCCTGGTCCACCTGGGACCTGAACAGGCTCAGCAGGGTGTGGATGCGCGCATAGGGCAGGGTGCGGCTGTCCCCGGTGAGGGGCTGGCGGATCCGCGCCCTGAAGGCTTCTTTCTCTCGTGTTCTATGCTGCCAGGCCGCAAAGGGGTCTGCGGTCTGGATGTCCCCCAGGGCCAGGAGGAAATCCGCCAGCTCCAGGGGCAGTTCCTGGCTGCCATCTTGGGGCAGCGCCGCCAGCATGGCGTCCAGCAGCCGGCGCAGTTCGATGGTCTCCGCCATGCCGCTGCCCATGAGGCCGGGGAGGCCGTTCATGGCGTCATTCCAGCCCGGTTTGCCGCCGTCCATGAGGATGCCCAGGCCGGAGGGGTCCAGCAGGGCCACTTTGTTGGCCGCCAGGCAGAGGAGCTTGCCAAAGAGGTTGGTGGTGAGCTTGTTGCCGTGTTGGTCCTTTAGCCAGTTGCTGCCCTGGGGCTGGAAAGAAGGCTGGGCCGCCTTCTCCTGGTCGTGGGCCAGGGCGCCGTAATGGCGCAGGCCCTTGCCGGTGATCACCTGGGTGTCCATGAGGGGGCGCACATAGGCCGGGCTGTCATAAAAGCCGTAGTCCTGCCGGCCGAAGAACAATTCCTGTTCCCGGTCCGGGTAGATGGACAGGTAATCCTCAATCAGGTCCAGGCAGTAGTCAAAATGGTCGCTCCAGTAGCCTTCGCCGAAGGCGGCTTCGATGCGCTGCACGGACAGGGCCAGCAGGCCTTCCACCAGGTCCCCCAGGCTGCCGGTGACCTGGATGCGCCGGTCCTGGATATAAGAACACAGCTGGCCCGGGGTGAAGGGCTGCTGCAGGAGGGTGTACAGCTCCTCCCCCGGGTCCACCAGGTGGCGGTGCAGCAGGCCCTGCGCCTGCTTCAAGTGTTCTTCCGGAATCAGGAAGCTTGCAGGCCGTATTTCCAGGGGGTTGTAGCCGTCCAGCTGGATGAGGGAGAGGAAAGTCCACACGTTGAAGTCCCCCACCTGAGAGTGCATGGACACGTCGTGGCGCCGGTTCTGGCACACATCCCGGAAGTTGCCGTTGCCCTGGGAATAGAAGCTGCCGGCGGTGGTGAAGAAGTTGTAGTCCCGCTCCGGGTCGCCGTGCTTGCGGCTGTACAGGTGCAGCACCCTGGTTTCGCTGCCCTGCCCCAGCACCAGGGGGTGGCCGCCCCTTAACACATTGTCCAGGTAGGATTGCCGGATATAGGCATCAAAGAGGGGCCGGCCGCTGCGTGTCCACACGTCTTTGGTGTAGCCGGCAACCAGCGCCCGGGCTTCCTCTTCCTTCCGGTCAAAATAATCCGGGGCAGAAAACCGGGGCAGCATGTCCAAAAGCAGCTGGTCTGACCCGCAAAAGCCCAGCAGGCTGTCCAGCCGGAGGGCGCCGCCGGGGGGCACATCCTCCCTAAGCCCGGTGAAGCCGCAGGCATATTTGTTGTAATGGCACTGGGGGCGCGCCCGGACCCCTGCCAGGCCCTCCTCCAGGAAGACAAGGGGCAGCTGCAGGGACAGCTCGGAGCCAAAGATCACATCCGGGTCGTAGAGGACGGGCTGCCGCTCCCCGGCCATCAGGCTGAGGTAATAATGGCTGCCGGACACCTCCTTCACCTCGGCTGCGTCCTCGGTGGAGGAGCGCATGGCATACAGGGCCAGGTCATGTTCCGTGCCCCGCACATCCGCCCAGGACTTCATAAGGTTGCTCATCTCCTTGAAGACCCCCAGCTGCAGGCCGTGGGGAATCACCCGGGGCAGGCCGTCCAGCACCTCCAGGTGCAGGGGCTGGCTGCCTATATTGTAGATGGCCAGCCGCCGGCACAGGGCGCCGATGGGCTCATTGGGCAGGACAACATAGCTGACCTCGGTCCTGATGCCCAGGGCCTCGTGGGTGTCGATTACCTTCAGCAGGTTTTCTTCGATGTGCATCTCCCGGCGGCTGTCCGTCAGCGGGCTGAAGGGCTCCACATACTGGCCGTTCACCCGCAGGAAGGTGCGAAAGCCCTTGGTGGACACGTTTTCATAGGCGATATTGGCGGGGTTGAACTCCAGGATGGCGTTGCCCTTGTGGTGCACCCCCACGCTGTGGACCCCCTGGCCCCGGTTGGTGGTGTAGACCCACAGGGGGATGCCGTGGACACCTGCTATCCCCGGCAGGAAGCTGGAAAAGGCCGGGGCCCGGTCGTAGCCTTGGATAACAAAGCGGTCCCCCTCCAGGCTGTAGGCGGGCTTGTTCATTTGTCCTGCTCCTTTTGCACCAGGGCATTGATTTCCGGGCTCTGGTAGACCCGCACATAGTCCACCAGCATCTGCTGGGGCAGCACCCCCGGATCGATGCCCCGGGCGCCGCCCCAGTTGCCGCCAAAGGCGATGTTGATCAGCAGGTGGTGGCGCTGGTCAAAGGGCCATTCCCGGAAGGTGGGCTGGGCCACATACTGGGTGGGGCGGTAGGTGTAATACACCTGGTCATCCATGCCGATTTCGATTTTGTCCGGCAGCCAGGTGAGGGTGTAGGTGTGGAAGGCCTCGCTGATGTCCGGCACCTGGATGGCCGCCGTCTTCTGGGTGCCGATGGAATGGTGGAAGGTCTGGGTGTGGACGGAAGCGTGGAGCCGCCCCTGGTCGTAGCCCACGTGCTCCATGATGTCAATCTCCCCGGAGGCAGGCCAGCCGCCGTAGACCCAGTCCGTGGGCAGCATCCAGATGGCAGGCCAGGTGCCCAGGCCCTTGGGGAGCTTGGCCCTGATTTCAAACTTGCCGTAGAGCCAGTCCCCCTTTTTCCGGGTGACCAGGCGGGTGGAGGTGTAGTCCCTGCCCCCCATCCGCTCCTGCCGGACCTCCAGCACCAGCAGGCCGTTTTCCACCTTCACGTTGCCACCCCGGGTGTAGTACTGCAGCTCGTTGTTGCCCCAGCCGTGGCCGCCCGTGTCATAATCCCATTTGGCGGGGTCCGGCGGCCCGTCCACATCAAACTCGTCCGACCAGACCAGGTCATAGGTCAGCCGAGCCTCGTCATAATCAAAGCCTGTGGCCTTGATGTGCTCCGGGGAAATGGTTTCAATGCTGTCCGGGTCCACGAAGGCCTCGGACACCTGGCCGCCGGTGCGCAGCCTGTCCGGGTTAAAGCCGCCTGTTGTCATGTCGTCTCCTTCCGGTTGGGTAGTGGATTGGGCCCATGCCGCCGTTGCAATCACAGCGCACATGAGCAGGGTCAACATCAGGGACAGGGTTTTTTTCATGCTTTGCTCCTTGGGGCTATTCCCCGGTGATGCCGGTGTTTTCAATCCCCTGGATGAACTGCTTTTGCACCAGCAGGTACAGCAGGATCAGGGGCAGGATGGAAATGAAGGTGGCGGCCATCTTGTAGGCCTCGTTGAGCCGGAAGGCGCTGCCGCTGGCGGAGATGAGGTTTTCAAACTGTTGGTCAAACAGGTTCAGTTTGCCCGGCAGCAGCTCGATGGTGCCGGCCACCAGGGTGCCGGTGACATAGGTTTCGTTCCAGTTCCACACGAAGGAAAACAGGAAGACCACCAGCACCGTGGTGAGGCTGAGGCGCACCACCACATGGTAGAACACCTGGATGGGGCTGGCGCCGTCAATCATGGCGGCCTCGTCCAGCACCCGGGGAATCATGTTGAAGAAATTGTAGAAGATCAGGATCAGCACCGTGGAATACACCCCCTGGCCCAGCAGGGCCATGGCCACCTGGGGCAGGGCGGTGCCGATCATTTTGATGCCGGCCGCCTCCTGGAAGCTGATGAACATCATCAGCCGGGGCACCATCAGGACCGGCAAGGGCACGACGAAGGCCAGGAGGATCATCATGAACCAGAAGCGCTTGAAGCGGAACTCGTACCTGGAGAGGGCATAGCCCGTGAGGGCGGACACCAGGGTCTGGGCCGCCGCCAGCAGGGAGGAGAACCAGAGGGAATTGAGCAGGGAGGTTTTCAGGTTGAGCACCCGGGCGGCGATTTTCAGGTTGTCCAGGGAGGAGGCCTTGGGCAGCCAGTCTACCGCAGGGTCGATGACATCCGCCGCGCTCATGAAGGTTTTGGAGATGACCCGGAACACCGGCTCCAGGTACACAAAGCTGATGCAGATGAGGATGAAATAGATGACGGCGCTGGTGATCCTGCGGCCCGTGTTTCGTTTGAAGGTTCCTGTCGGTTTTCTCATGGCAGCGGCACCTCGCGATCCCGGGGGGCCCGGAAAATCAGGAAGCAGATGCCGATCATCATTAGCACCACCAGGCTGTAGATCCAGGCGTAGGTGGCGGCATAGCCCAGGCCGTTGCTCATGTTGGCGGTGGCGGTGCGGATCAAGGTGTAGACAGCGACGATGTTGTAGGTGCTCAGCTGGGCGATGGCAAAAATGGCGCTGATGAGGGCGATGGGCCGGATCTGGGGCATGGTGATTTTCCAGAGGATCTGCCACTCATTGGCGGAGTCAATCCGGGCGGCCTCGTACATGCTGGGGTTGATTTTCTGCATGCCGTTGATGAACAGCACAATGGGGATGCCGGTGAACCACAGGATGGTGGACAGCTGCCGGAAGACGCCGGAGAGCATGTTGCTAAACATGGGCGAATAGCTTTCCAGGATGTTGAACAGGAACAGCCCGGAAAAATCATCCGGCAGGGCCACGCCGTTGATGACGGTCTGGGAGTCCAGGATCTGCCACATGACGGGGCCGGACATGATGATCACCGGCAGGAAGAAGATGGTGCGGAAGAGGGTGCGCCCCCGCTTGATGCGGTTTAAGAAATAGGCCACCACAAAGGACACCACCACAATCATGAAGGTGTAGGGCACCAGCATCATCACAAACTCAATCAGCGCCGGAACAAACTCCACGTTTTTGAAGAAGGCCGTGATGTAGTTCTCCCAGCCGGTGAAGGTGATCTCATAGCCCCGGATGGTAGCGTTGACGGAGGAAAAGCTGAGGCCAATGGTGGCCACAAAGGGAAAGAGGGTGAAGAGGAGAAAGCCCAATATCCAGGGGGACATGAACAGGTAGCCCATCCTGTTTTGCCGCCTCATGAAGGCATCCTTCTTTGTTTTCATGGGCCATCACCCCCTTTGTGCACCACCGCCGACTGGGGCGGCACCGCCTGCCCCAGGTGGGTTTGCGGGCTGTCTGTATAGTTGATGAGGATGCGGGCGCTGTCCTGACCCAGCCGGTATTCGTTCACCACCAGGCCGGCAAAAGGCACGCTCCTGCCCGTCCACTCATAGGCCTGCACCTCGCTTAAGGCTGCGTTCACCTGGCCATAGATCCTGGAAATCAGCTGCCGGTACTGCTCAAACTCCGTGGAGTACAGGCCCGAAGACAGGGTTTCTGACAGCAGGTGGGCCGGCTGCCGGGACAGGATGAAGGCCGGGCTCACGTTGAAATCAATCATGCGCAGGATGTCCTCCTGGGTGTAGAAGGAGAAATTGCTGTAGGGGCCGTAGACCTCCATGCTGCCCCGGAGCACCATCTGCAAAAAGGGCACCTCGTCGGTTTCAAACACGTACTGGCTGCCCCCCACCGGGGCCTGGAGGAAGCGGCTGGCATAAGGCCACAGGTAGACGTTGGGGGCCACCAGGTTGAGCTGCATCTCCCCGGCGATTTCCGCCATGGCCTCCTGATAGGCCGCCATGGACTGCTGCAGGGTGAGGGTGACCCCCTGGCGGTCATAGCTGGACAGCAGGGTGTCCGTGATGCCTGCCACCGTGATGGACTGTGAGAAGCCCCCGGCGTGCCGGGCGATGTCCCGCAGCCACCTGGCCGCCAGACTGGGCAGGGCATAGGAAAAATCCGTCACCGGCGCATTGGGGAAGACCTCCCCGCGGTTGCGGTTTAAGTACCAGGTGTTGATGTGCTTGGCCGCCGTGCCCAGGTAGGAGGTCATCAAGGGGTTGATGCGGGCGTAATCCCGGTGCAGGCTGATATCCACCCCCTGTTCCTGGAAATCCCGGATGAGCCCGGCCACATCCGCCTCCCGGCCGATGCCCCGGTGGAAGCGCCAGCTGTCCGGCCGCGCAAGGGTTTCTGCCCCGGCCTGCCAGCCGATAAGGCCGGCATTGATGTTGGCGATGCCGGCCGCCTGGACCTCCCCCAGGATGTCCGCCACATCCCCGGTGGTGGTGACGATGACCTGCTCATGGCCCACCAGGCTCTTTTTCATGTCCGACAGAATAAAGTCCAGCCGCAGGGGAATGTCCCCTGAAGGGGAGTCTCCCGGCTTCAGCAGTCCCTGGGTCAGCAGGTGGCTGCGGTAGGCCTGGGCCATGCCCACATAGTCGGCCGCGGGGCTGCCGTCTGTGCCGTCCCCGTGCAGGAACTGGTAGGTCATCCGGATGTCGTAGGCAAACAGGTCCTCCGCCTTGGTGAAGAAGCCGCTGCCCTTGCGGTTGTAGACCTTGTAATACTCCACGTTGTAGGCGAAGCGGGGGTAGCAGAAATTGTACTTGAGCCGCAGGTTCTCCTCCGGCCGCATCACAATGTCCAGGTACTCGGCCCCCGCCTCCGCCCAGGCCACAAAGGCGGCCTGCTGCCGGCCGTGGGCGATGCCAAAGACGGGCATCACCGGGTTTTTCAGGGCCAGGGCGTCGGTGTCGGCGCTGGAGAAATAGGTGGCCGTGGACAGGTCCGGGCCAAAGACATCCCCGATGTATTCCATGAAGGGCACCGTGTTGTCCTGGAAGCGGATGAGGGCGCCGCTGCCATCGGGCACCAGGGCATAGCCCGGGACGGCGGGCTTCGCCCGGGCTTCGCCGTAGTCCCCTGAAGCGGGGTCATAAAACTCCGCCTCGCCGCCGGAGGCCCCCAGAAAGGGGCTGATCCACAGGGCGGTGAACAGCTTGCGGCCTGCCCCTGTGATCTCCGCAATGGGCACCTCATACTGCAGGCCTTTTTCCAGCAGGGTGACATAGACCTTGATCTGCAGGTCGATCTCCTTAAAATCCACCGCCAGCACAAAGCAGTTGTCCGCGCCCGGCACCGGGCTTAAGCTGCTGTCCACGTTTTTTTCGGCGGCGCTGCCCAGGTAGAAAATCTTGCCGTCCCGGTACTCGATACTAATCAGGGAATTGGCCACGCCGATGTAGGTGGCGTTCATGGATTTTTCAATGGGCTCGGCGGCCTGCAGCCGTTCTTCCTCCGTCTGCGCCTGTTTGACAGCGTCCTTGATGTCCTTGGAAAAGCCGATGTCAGCCCCGGTTTTCCAGAGGTAGCCGTTGGCCTTGTCCTTTACCGCCAGGATGTCCCGGTCCTCCCGCCAGTAATAGGCGGCGGACGCGGTTTCATGCAGCAGGGTGTAGCTGGACAGGTCCTGCGCCGCCACCTCCATCAGAGGGGGCGGAGGCCTGGTGTCCCTGCGGGTGGGCACATACACCTGGGCACTGGCGCCGGCGCACAGCAGCATCAGGGCAACAGCCCACAGGGCCAGCCGCTTAGGCATAGACATTGCGAAGCACCTCCTCATACAGCGTGCGCAGGAAGTCCAGCAGCTGTTCCCCCATGATCAAGACGATGAGCACAATGATGACGGCGATGATCATGAACACCAGGGTCAGCACGATGCAGCGCACCGTCTCCTTCACGCTGTAGTCGTGGACGTTCTGCAGCGCCAGAAAGAGGGTGACCAGGGTCCACACCGTGCCGGACAGAAGGATGATGGAGAGGATGAAGGACTCGCTGTAGGTGAGCATGTAGCTCAGCCCCAGAATCAGCAGGAAGGCCCCCATGAGGGGCGCCAGGGAATAGGCCGGAATCATGTAGCACTGGGCCAGGGTGCCGTCCCCGTCGTTGATGGAGGTGACCAGGTAGTTGCACAGGACAAACAGGCCGATCAGCAGGAAATAGCCAGCCACCAGGGCGGTGATGTCCATGTCCTCCACAGCGACAAACTGGTAGATGAAGCCCTTTGACGTCTGGTAGAGCATGAAAATCAGGAAGTACAGGGCGTAGAGGATGGTGGCCCCGGCCACGCTGCCGGCCCGCTTCCTGCGCACCTCATAAAAGGCGTCCACCGGGTGGCGGGGCGTCACCACAGCCAGGACAACGTCCTTCACCACCGGCAGCCTGCCCATCAACCGGAACAGGCGGGCGCCGGGGGAGGCCAGGCCGCGTTTTCTATAAAAGCGCTTCAGGAAAAACCGCAGCACAGCCAGCGCCGCCAGGGCCACCACCACCGGCGGCAGCCAGCGCTGCAGGAAGGTGTTGCGCAATTCCCAGAAGGCTTCGGAATACATCGCCCGGTTGCCGGCCACCTGGAAGTGGCCGATGGCCCGCTCATAGTCCTCGTTGTGGAAATGGGCTTTGGCGATGCCGTTGTGGGCCAGGACCGACATCTGGTTGAGCCTGAGCACCTGGCTCCACTGGATGAGAGACTCCTGGTAGCGGCCCTGTTCGTACAGGCCCATGGCGTCGTAGACAGTCTTTGCATAATCCGTGGGCTTGAAGGACTGGATATAGCCCTTCTCGCTGTCCAGGGCCCAGATGGTGCCCTCCCCGTCCACCGCCAGGGCAGGCAGCCTGGAAAACAGGCCTGCCACATCCAGGTTGGACACAAAGGAGCCGAAATTGAAAATCATTTCCCCCGCCGGGGAATAGATCAGGATGTAGCCGGACTGGTCGCTGGCATAGATGATGCCACGGTCATCCACCCAGATGTCGCTTAAGGCATCGGTGCTGAAGACCCGGTCTATGAACATGTTGGCGCCGTCCGTGCGGTGCTTTTTGAGGGCATCATAGCGCACCGACATGGTGGTGGTGTAGGTGATGCCGGCGGCGTCCACAAAGACGTTGGAAAAGGTGATGGGCACGCTGTCCACCAGGTTTTGCAGCTGGTCCCGGGTGAAGATGAGGCGTTGCAGGGCCTGGGAGAAGGTGAGCCTGGTCTGGTTGACGGCGAAATAGCCCAGGAACTCGCCCCCCTGTCCCAGTTGGATGACGCCGTGATAGACCCCCTCCCCCACGATGTACAGGTTGCCCCCGGCATCCACCGCCACCTTCATGGGCTCATAGCGGATGTCGGCAAACACCGGGGAATCCGGCTTCGTGTACTCCTTTGTCAGGTTGAAGTCCCGGTCAAACCGGAAGACCGCCCGGGCCCCCGGGTCGGCCACGTACAGGGCCTCCTCCCGGGTGACGTACAGCCCGGTGGGGCTGGAAAATCCGGGGTGGGCCAGTTCCTGTTCCACCTCTCCGGTCAAGGTGTTGTACACCAGCACCCGCTTGTTCTGGGCGTCTGCAATATACAGCAGCCCGGCCTTGGTGATGAACAGGTCCGCCGGCTTGTTCAGGCCCAGGGTGGTGATGGTCTTGTCCGGCAGGTAGGCGTCCTGGGTGCGCACCAGGCGGTGCTTCTGGTCCAGGGTGTAGGTGTAGCTGGTGGCCTTGTTGGCTGCAGCAGACAGCGGCAGCATCAGCATCAGCAGCGCCGGCACGAGGAGCAGAACCTGTCGTTTCCTGTTCATGATCAATCCCTCACTTGATGCCGGAATGGCTCATGGTGTTCATCACCTGGGACTGCATGAAGATGAAGATGATGAGGTTGGGCAAAAAGAGGATCAGGGAGGCCGCCGCCGTCATCCCGGCTGCGGAAACAGAGACATTGGTGGAGATGGCATTCAGGTAGAAGGCCAGGGTGCGCAGGGAATCGTCGGTGATGAAGTTGTTGGAGGCCTCCACCGTGCCCCAGACCAATTGGAAGGACAGCACCGCTGCCGTGGCCAGGGCCGGCCGGGTTAAGGGGATGATGATGCGGCGGATGATGGTGAGGTCCCCCGCGCCGTCGATGATGGCCGCCTCGATGAGGGCATCGGGAATCTGGTCCGTGAACTGCTTGATGAGGAAGAGCACCACCGGCATGGCCACCAGGGGCAGGATGTGGGCCCAGAGGGTGTTGAGCATGCCGGAGTTGACGATGACGATGTAGCGGGGCACCGCCACCGCCGTGGGCACAAACATCAGGGCCAGCTGGTTGAGGGAGAAGAGCTTGTCCTTGAGCCGGAAGCGCTTCTTGGACAGGGCATAGGCCCCTGTCACAGAGATGAGCAGGTTGAGGGTCACCGTCAGCACCGTGATGACGACGGAGTTGAACAGGTAGCGGGACATGGGCACCCCGGTGGTGGAGTAGAGGCGGAAGAGGGCCTTGAAGTTGTTGAGGGTGTAGTTGCTGGCGATAATCCGGGGCGGGAAGGCGTGCAGTTCCCCCAGGGGCATGAAGGCCCGGTTGACGATCATGATGACGGGAATCACCATGAAGGCCGCCAGGGGCAGCAGCAGCAAATAGAACTTGATCTGGCTCCTGGAAAAGCGGCTGGGGTTGATGCGGGAGCCGGAGTAGCTGTTGCGCTGCCTGGTTTTGACAGTTTTCCGTCTCATGCGCGCTCCTCCTTCTCGCCAAAGAAGCGGTAGGCCAGGCGGTTGAAGAGGTAAACCACCAATAGCAGCACCACGGACAGGGCGGCTGCGTAACCCATCTCATAGCGGATGAAGCCGTAGTCGTCGATGTGGTTGGTGATCAATTGGCCTGCATAATTGGGGGTGGGGTTGGCCCCGGCCAGGGTGACGCCGATCCAGCCCATGTTGAAGGCGTTGACGATGGCCATCACCGCCCCAAAGAGCATCTGGGGCTTCATGGAGGGGATGGTGATGTAGATGATTTCCTGGAAGCGGTTCTTCAGCCCGTCCACATAGGCGGCCTCATACAGCTCCTCATTGACGTTGAGGATGCCGGAAATCATGGCCAGAAAGCCGATGCCCATGGCCGACCAGAGGGACACGATGATCATGATGAGCATGAAATAATCCGGCGTCAGCAAAAACTGCAGGGGCTGGTCCAGGATGCCCATTTCCATCAGCAGGTAGTTGGCAATGCCGGCCTGGTCCCCCGAGAACACCGCCCGCCAGACCACGCCGATGAACACGCTGCCCAGCATGGAGGGGGTGTAGATGCACAGGGCCAGGATGGTGCGGGGCACCCGCTGCAACTGGGTCAGCATCCAGGCCACCAGGAAGGACAGGACATAGCCGCCGGGACCCACCACCAGGGCATACAGGAAGGTGTTGGGCAGCACGTTTTTAAGGAACACGGTGTCCTGGGTGAAAATGGACACGTAGTTCAGCAGGCCTGTGAAGGCCGGGCGGTTGATGACGTCAAAGAAGGTGAAGCTGAGGACGATGGCCACCGCCACCGGCACCAGGATGAACATGGAAAAGGGGATGGCATAGGGCAGCAGCAGGAGGCCGGCCCTTAAGCCTTCCCGCTTTTTGATGGATTTTTTCCTGTTTTTCAGGATGGACAGGCTGCTCATCAGTGGCCCTCCTTCGCTTGATCCATCTGCTCCTGGATCCAGTCATAATCCCTGATGACATAGGGCTTGAGCGGATTGCCCTCCTGATCGTAGAAGCCCAGCTCCGTCATCTTCTTCCTGATTTCCCGGTTGATGAGCACCACCTTCTCGTCAACCGCCACCTGGGCGGACACACCTTTGGTGACCATGTCGTTCCAGATGTCGGAGATGGCGCGCTCCAGGATGTACTGACCCGGGGTGCGGGGAACGTCCCGGAGCCACTGGACGCTGTCTAAAATAATGTCCAGGTCGGCCCGGTCCAGGGGGGCGTCCTTGAGGGCCTCCACATTGGCGGGCAGCCACATGAAGGCGTCGCCAAAGGTGGAGCGCAGCAGGAAGGTGTAGGTGACCTGGGTTTCCTTGGACAGCCACCACTTCAGGAAGGCCCAGGCCTCCTCCTGCATCCGGCTGTCTTCAAACACGATGCCCCCCTGGCCGTTGGCGATAAACCAGCGGGAGATGCTGCCGTCTTCCTGCCGGGTGCCGGGATAGGGGGCCATGGCCCACTGGCCCTGGAGCTCCGGAGCGCCGTTTTTCAGCAGGATGTAGGTGCCGGAATCCAGGATGCCCACCGGCTGAACGGCATAGCGGAAGGCGTCAAAGAAGCTGGACACCTGGACATCCAGGGAGTAGGCCAGAAAGAGATTGCCCAGGGCCTGGATGCCGGAAATGGCGTTGGGCTGCTGGATGGCGGTGCGGTAGCCATCCTCCATATACAGGGTGCCGCCATGCTGGAAGATCAGGGGCGTTGTCTGGTAGAACCATTTATAGCCGCTGCCCTGGGCGATGTTGTGGAAGAAGTTCATGCCGTAGCGCTGCAGCTCCGGCAGTAGCGCAGTGACCTCATCCCAGGTGGCAGGCACAGGCATGGCAAAATTATCAAAGATGTCCCGGCGGTAGACCAGGCAGGCAAAGTCCAGGGTCTCGGGGATGGCGTAGACCCCTTCGTTGAACAGGTAGGGCACCAGGGTGCCCGGGGGCATCTGCCCGGCCACCTGCCAGAAATCCGGGAAGCGGCTCAGGTCCAGCAGGGCGCCCCGGGAGGCCAGGTCAAAAGGCATGTGGGAGGACAGGCCCAGGGCCACGTCCGGGGTGGTGCCCGCAGAGGCGGACATGGTGAGTTTGCCCGGGTCCGTCATGGCAGACAATTTCACCTTGATGCCGGTCTGCGCGGTGAACTCGGTGTCCACCATCTTCTGCAGCAGGTCCACATGGGAGAGCGCCCGGTTGACCCACACCGTCAGCGCCTGGCCGTCCCCCGCCGTCTGGCGGTATTTGTCCGTGGTGAAGGTGTGGGCCAGGGTGGAAAACCAGTTGCCGATGCCGGGGAGCAGCCCGCCTTTTTGAGGAAGGAGTGCCTCCGGCCCCTTTACATAGGCCATGTCCAGGGCGAAGGCATCCTGGGTGAGCTGGGTGGCAAACTGGCTGAGGGAGGCGATGATGGAGTTGTCCGGCCCGGTCATCTGCTGGGTGTACAGGGCGATTTCATCCGGGTAGCGCTGCATGGTTTCCAGCAGGCTCAAGGCCTTGTCAATCTCCGCAAACATGGCGCCGTTTAAGCCCTTGGCACTGAAGGGCAGGGCCAGGTCCTTGATGTGGTTGAGGAGGGTTTCATAGGCGGCCAGCTTGTCTGCAATCCCGGGCAGGTAGCGGGTCATTCTCCAGGTGCGGTTTTTGTCCCGCTGGGAGCCGGCCAGCTCCGTCACCTGCAGGGAAAAGCGCATCACATGGGCGCTGACCAGCCGGGCGTAGCGCCAGGCCTGCATCACCGGCGCCATGTCCATCCTGAGGGTGAGGGTGTGGCTGCCCGCCGCCAGATCAAACAGAAAGGGCTGGCCGTCCGCCCCCTTGAGGGTTTCCATGGCAAAGCTGCCCCCGGTTACCGGGAAGGCATAGCTCTGGCATTCGGCAAAGGGCAGCTGGTCGTCAATGAGGATGCTGACAAAGGCATCAAACTCCGGCTTGTCGTTGCTGTAATGGAAGGCCAGGGCATACCTGCCGGCCTGCTCCACCGTGAAATGATAGCGGACCTCGGTGCCGTCCCGCCCCCAGGACAGCACGTTGAGCAGCTTGGTGCTGCTGCTGTGGGGCGTCAAGGCCGGGTTGTTGTAGCTGGCGAACACCGCCTCGGCGTTGTTCTTCTCCAGGTAGTTGACGGCGTTGATGTGGATGATGCCGGTGCCATCAGGCGCATCCCGGTGCCGGGCCTGGTAGGCGGCATAGGGTTCCGGGGGCGGGGCAGGGGCAGTGGCGGTGAGCTCCCCCAGGAGGAGGCCGTCACTGGAGCGGTTGGTGAGGGTGATGAGGTTCTCGCCTGTCTGCAGATGCATCAGCAGGGGTTCTGCGGTGGCGCGCAGCTTGCTGTTGAGCTGTGCTGTGCGCCAGCCCTCCACCCGGCGCTGCCGGGGGGCGGATTCATCCCCGTAGCTGTCCCGGGGGAAGCCGTCCTCGCCGCTTTCCCAATACAGGGGCAGGGCGATGCTGTCCATCTCTCCGTAATCCTGGTTGCCGTTTACTGACATGCCCAGGATGAAGTCCGACATGGTGTTGCCTTCCGGCCGGTAGGCTAAAGACAGGTGGTAGAGGCCCTCCTGCATCACCTCCAGGCGGTAGGTGATCTGCTGCTGGTAGGGCAGGGCTGTGCCTGCTTCTTTGATGCCGTCTGCATCCGGCCAGGCCGCAGCGCTCCCCGTGCCGGGCGGGATGCTGTTTTCTGCCAGATAGTCCAGGTAGGGGGGCTGCTCCTCCTCCATGTCCTGCTTCAGCAGGCGGAATGCGGCCTGCACCTGGCCTTCATCAGGCGCCTGGAAGCTGCGGGCCTGTTGCCTGGGGATTAAAAAAAAGGCAAGCAGGAAAAGCCCCGCCAGCACAACCACAGCCCATTTCCTCATCATCCGGTGAACCTTTCAAGGAGGGGTAGCGGCCGGGGGCATTGCCGCCCCCGGCCGGGTACGCACAGTGTTACTTGAAGGCTTCCTCGGTGAAGCCGTAGTACTTCATCAGGCCGTCTTTCAGACCCGTTTCCGCCTTGACGAAGCGGGCGTTGATGGCCTCGTTCCAGTCGGAGAGCTTGGCCTTCACGGTGTCCAGCCAGTTGGCGTCGGTGGAGCCCACGCCCAGCACGTCGAAGTTGGTGGCGTTGAGCCATTCGTACAGGCAGGCGGTCTGGGTGCCGTCCTCGTAGATGTAGAAGAGGTAGGTCTTGTCGGAGATGTCCCAGAACTGGCCCTTCTCCCACAGCTCCAGCACATACTGGAAGCCGGGCATTTTATCAGCATCCAGGTAGCGGGCATGCTCCTTGGTGCCGCCCCAGATGGCCATCTGCTCGGTGAAGGCATCGCCGGTCACTAGGGGGAAGGAGTCGTTGAGGGAGGAGCGCAGGTTGCCGTTGTCGGAATAGATGGTGTCCGCCCGGGCCTGCATGGCCTCGGTGGCGCCGCACCAGAAGGAGCCAAAGGCGTAGGCCAGTTTGAACTGTTCGATCTCCTGCTCGCTCCACTCGGGGTTGCCGTCGTCCATGGCGTAATTGTGGATGGCCATGGGGTCGATGACGATGCCCACGGTGTTCTCCTGGTACTCGGTGGCGGGGCGGGGGTAGATGTCCCAGTCGTTGGACTCCACCGCGTTCACCTTCCAGTTGCCTTCATCATCCTTGCCGCCGGAAGCTGCGCCAATCATCCAGGGGTCGCCGTCCAGGGTCAGGATGTAGTTGCGGCAGAAGAAACGGAAGCCCCACCACCAGCCGTCATCCATGACCTCCTGGGGCACGTTGCCCAGGCCGAACTGGGCCCAGATGGCGCTCTTGGCCCACTCGGGCACATAGGCCAGGGTCTTGGCCACTTCCTCGCTGTTGAAGTTGACGTAGTCCCCTTCGCCGGCATACTTGTTGAGCTGGTAGTTGATGGCGGTGGTGCCGGTGGCGATAAAGGACAGGGGGGTGTCCATGGCGCCCCAGAAGGTCTTGTTGTCGGCGCTGCCCACAAACTCGGTGTATTCATCGATGTCCCAGTCAGGATCGGGCACATCGATGTTGTTGTTTTCCGCAAGTTCCTTGTTGACATACACGCCCCAAGGCTGCATGAACTGGGGCAGGCCGGCCTGAAAGCCGTAGTAGTTCATCAGAGACATGACAGCGGGGTTGAAGGATTTGTAGAGGGGATCGTCTTGGAAGGCGGACAGGTCTGCCACCAGGCCGCGGCTGACGTCACCGGACAGGTCCGTGGAGGCGTAGATGTCCGGATATTTGCCGTGCTGGGCCTTGTAGTTTTCCATCTCCTGGTACCAGGAGGTGTCATTGCCGTTGGGGTCATCCGTCTTGGCCCAGAGGTTGATTTTCACGTTGGGGTACATGGCCTTGAAGGCCTTGGCCATGCCGTGGACCGCCGCCACGTTCTGGCTGGTCATGTCCTCCGGCTTCCAGTCCTTGGCGCCGATGTCCTCGTAGAAGATGCTGTCGCCGGACCACACCATGATGTCGATGGTGCCTTTCGTTTCCGCGTCCAGGGTTTTGTAGAATGGGGTGGCGTCCTCCGCCAGGGCGGGCACAAAGCCAAGCCCCAGGCAAATGACCAGCAGGATACTGAGCAATTTCCGTGTGTTGAACATGCGCTTTCCTCCATTTGATTTTGTTGTAACAAGCACCTGAATGCATCATAACACCATAAATTGGAAATATCAATCGTTTTCGTAAAACATTTTGTACATCCTTTTGCAAAAACTTGCAGCGGCGGGGAGTTTTCAAAGGATTTTATAATCAGAAGAAAGGGGTGTGCAAACACAGAAACTGACCAGCGAACAGCGGGGATTATTGGCCTGCGATCTCCCGCTTGATTTCCTTGAGGAAGGCGTCCTTGCTTGTGTTGGAGGCTATCATGTCGCAGGGAAACTGCAGGGCAAGCTTCTTGTTCAAGGCCACATAGGCATCCCGGGTTTTGAACCAGAAAGAGAACCGGCTTCTTGCGAAACCGGTTCTCCTGGCAGGGGCAGAAGGACTCGAATTAAAAACAGGTACATAACACGGTCGTTTTGAGTCCTCATATGTGTGATATTCTTTGATTTTACTTAAAATACGTACTATCCTATATCACTTTTCACTATTGTGTTTTAGGCTGTTAAGGGTAAATATAAGGGTCAAATCTGTCTTTAAATCTCTATATTTTATATAACTAATTGATATCTTATAAAGTCGAATCCGATATGAGATCATTTGCCGGTTTTCTAAAAAGATAGAGTACACTGAAGTTCGCAACTTTGCCCAGGGTGAGGAGGAATGGGCAAGCCACCGGGACTCCGCTACAATGGATGTTGCATAGACATTCACAAGGAGGAGAACCCCAATGGCTCAAAGCAAGAATACCACGAATTTTGAAGGTTTACTATTCCAGTTCATGGACAGCCCTGATCCGATGCTCAGCATGCTGGAGTGGCTGTGCTCCAGGATGATGGAGGCGGAAGTATCCA
>Ga0209510_1000450_pt1 | contig 57776 bp, 45 predicted proteins | sample BiotimSIPDNA_FD_185749 | JGI IMG/M metagenome (GOLD analysis project Ga0209510, IMG submission 185749) | Anaerobic biogas reactor microbial communites from Washington, USA - Biogas_R1 time_0 SIP DNA (SPAdes) (version 2) | ecosystem: Engineered > Bioreactor > Anaerobic > Unclassified | place...
AATACCGTCAATAAGCAATAATTTCTCAAGAAGGGTTGCCAAAGTGCGCTTTCTGTAAAGGTCGAGTCCGTAGTAGGTTGTATCCTGAGCCACAACTATAAGCTCCTTAACCCCCATCTGCGCCAGATTATGCGCCTCTTTCAGCACTTCTTCTTCCGGCACCGAGTGATGGGGGCCGCGAATCATCGGAATTGCACAATAAGAGCAACTTCGGTCGCAACCTTCGGAAATTTTGAGGTAAGCATAATGTGAAGGTGTGGTCAAAATCCTCTGCTGCAAGAGTTCGGAGTTGTATTCTGAACCTAGAATTGAGAGAAGATTTTCATAATCAGAAACTCCAAAAAAACCATCCACTTCCGGTATCATCTCCACCAAAGTCTCCATATAGCGCTGCGAGAGACAGCCGAAGACAAAGAGTTTGCCGGTAAGACCGCGTTTTTTCGCCTCTATGGCCTTAAATATGGTCTCAATGGACTCCTCCTTCGCATCTTTGATAAATCCGCAGGTATTGATCAGAATATAATCCACCGGCTCTTCGGAGAGATCGGCATTTTCAGGCACCAGGACATATCCCGATGCGGAAAGTTGTTTCATCAAATGTTCAGAGTCAACCCTGTTTTTAGAGCAACCCAGCGAGATTATTTGGATTTTTTTCATTGACTAGGCTTCTTCGGATGGAGTTTCCTCCGAAGGAGTCTCTTCTGTTTCTGCTTCTGCTTCTTCTTCCTCCTCTTCTACAAAATCCAGAGTGGCAAACTTCTGGAGCTGATTGTACCACTCAAGCACCTTCTTCATGTGTGAAACATAGAAGCGATCCTCGTCATAGTCGGGAAGCACCTCTCTGAAAAAGGCTTTGATCTTTTTAGGATCCTCTTTGGAACTCATCGCAGGGCCATTTTGGAGTTTTTGCGCCATGCTCGTGAATATCTCTTTGAGGGAAACATCTTCGGTTGTAGTATAAACCGAAATATCAGCCATAGAGGAGATTTTGGCAGATGAACCAAAAGTGGTCCTCTGTTTAGTCTCCAATGACTCTACTATCACGCCATTTCTTGCCTGTGAAAGATAAAGGAACAGTCCGTGCTGTCCCGATACCGATAAAATCTTTTTTAGGTCTGTCTTTTCCATATCATTTATAAATCACTTCAGTGTCAATTCATTCCACGCTCTTTTTTAATGGTCTCGTAGGCCTCCTGAACTTTCTTAAACTTCTCTTCCGCACTCTTCTGGATGTCAGGACCGAGTGTAGCTACTTTGTCAGGGTGGTGCTTCATTGCAAGACGTTTATAAGCCTTTTTAATCTCCTCTTCAGTAGCATTTTTGTCTATTTCAAGTACGGTGTAGGCGGACTCTATGCTCTTTTCAAACATAGCGAGTATGGAATTGGCATTAGCCGAAGAAATACCCATAGCCGAGGCTATACTCTTGAGAACATCGATTTCAGCCTGACAAACATTGCCGTCACATTGTGCCAGGGAGACCAGATAGTGGAAAAGTTGCATCCGCTGCGAGTAATTCATATACTGGCGGATTTGTCCCCCTACCTCATAAATGTTTATCTGTTTATCCTTGAGACCTTTAAGAATCTCCATGGCCTCAGGCACAGCCCTTTCGCCAAAATTATTGCGGATAAAATTCCTTACATATTCGAGTTCGCTCTTGAGATATTTGCCATCAGCCTTGATTACTGCAGTAGAGAGCACCAGCAGACTCACAATAAAACTATTACGCTGACCAAGATTTCGCTCCTGAGCGGAGGAGGAACGACGGGTGTCATAATGTGTTCCGGTATAAGGACGCCCTTTATTTACATCCGACTCTATAAGTTTGGAACCCATATCAGCCACAGAACCGATCAAAAAGCCGATCAGCCCGCCGATAGGTCCGAAAATTACCCAGCCTAGAAAGCCGCCTATCCACTTACCTCTTCCCATCTCTTATTGTTTTAATAATGTCCATGACTTCTTCGATAATGGAATCGCGATCATTTGTTTCTATGGAAAAATCAGCCATTTCCAGACGACGGTCGTCACTCCATTGGTTGGAAATACGCTGCAATACCCGTTCTCTTGAGACATTGTCACGTGTCACTACACGTTCAATCCTGATTTCCTCAGGAGCATGAACAACCAGAACATAGTCGATAAGCGGAAGCAATGAGGGTTTTTCAAGCAAAATAGCTGACTCCATCAATACTATATCGCTCTCTTGTTCCTCTTTCCATGTAAGAAAATCTTCGGCAACAGCCGGATGCACAACGGACTCCACCTCAGCGAGCATCTGAGGATCTGAAAAAATCTTTGCTGCAAACGCAGCGCGTTGAAGTACCCCATCCTTTACGACATCCCCTCCGGCTATGGCATTTATGCGCTCCAGCAATACACAATCAGTATCATATAGGCGTTTTGTATTGGAATCAGCGTCGTACGAAGGAACACCCAAAGCATTGAAAACCTTCACTATATAAGATTTTCCGCTGCCTATACCTCCGGTACACAATATGACACTGCTCTTTTTCATCTTTCCTGTGTGATTACAGCTTCAATCATCGGAGGATCGAGCGAATATGAATAGATTTCCACGTCGCCCCTGTCAAGTGTTGGGATTACCTTTGAACTCTTCTGACGAATGAAAGTGTTATAATCCAGAATAAGCGAAATATCGTCAAATATATCATCATTCTTCGCTGTGAAAGGTATTCTGGCGGTTAACTTCACTCTTGATGGAATCAGAACTATAGAATATCTCGACGGCAGGTTGTTGACCTTGACACTCAGATAGTCGGAGACTTCGACATATCTGTCCACCTTTATAAAATATCGGATTTCATCACTATCTATCCGGACATCGCGGATGGTTTCCAACCGGGTCACTCCCTGAATGGACTTGTCAACATTGGAAAGATTGACGGGAAGGGTATTTACTGAACGGATATTGGCAATATCTTCCGTATTGCCGTAAATCAATACCGAATCGGGAGAAATGACAATCTCTCCCGCATTGATGTATTGTCTCTTGTAAACTACCGATATAAGAGGATTTACAGGCACCTTGCGGTGCGATTGTTCAGGAAAAGTAAATGAAAGAGTGCTTGTTTCTACAAAGTCAACGTTAATCTCTCCTGAGAGAGCTGCTGAGAGTTTGTCCTTCAGATCATTAGCTGTAAGAACGAAACGGTCCGGAAACTCTTCAACGGGAGTAAATAATTCCGGAGGCACCTCTAAAGTTATCTGGGGAACCGACCCACGACGATTGTTGCGTATTATGTAGAAACCGGTGGCCCGACCTCTTATAAGAAGAATCTCGTCAGCCACGGCTTCGGGATGATGTCCCTCAATATTGGTTACTGCCTTTACCTGAAAACGCAGGTAAGCAGAATAATCGTTAGAAAGGTTGTGAACAAGCCAGATAAACAAAGCCAGCAGGAGAGAGAGTATCAGCGATACCCAATCTCTCCCCGAACGCTTTTTAAAGTCTTTCTTGTCACGACCCGGCATAATCGGATGGTTACTTGTTATCTGAAGGATCCTTTACAAGAGAGGACTTGTCAACGAAGATCTTTACGTCCTTATCTACCTCAATGAGGATTTTATTTTCTTTAACTTCGTCTACTGTGCCATAAATGCCACCTACTGTAATCACCTTATCTCCTCTCTTGAGATTATTGCGAAATTCGTCGAGTTCTTTCTGTTTTTTCTTCTGTGGACGGATCATAAAAAGCCACATAACTACGAAGATAAGTGCAAGCACTATCAGCATTGAATAACCGCCTCCGGCTTTTGGAGCAGCGGCATTTGCCTGTAAAAGGAAAATTGTCAAAATGTTCATATTAAAATAAGTGTTAATTAATTATTTCTTTTGTTATCCTGAAGTCCCCTGCCCTTCTTGACTATCTCTCCTTCATTAAGTTTTTTGAGGATAATACTATCAAGAATGCCATTGACAAATATGCGGCTGTTGGGAGTACCGAAATACTTGGAAATCTCTACATACTCGTTGATGGTCACCTTTACGGGGATCGTTTCAAAGACTACTGCCTCCGTAATACCCATAATAATGATGGTCCTGTCGGTTGACACCAGGCGGTCGACATCCCAATTAACAATATTCTCTCCTATAAGTTCAGAGTATTCCTGATAGCGCATGAAAGACTCTTCGAGCAGTTGCAAAGCATATTGAATATCCTCTTCCTTCTTTACGGGAGAGACATTCCTGCGTGTTGAACGCATAGCACCGATATTACGGATGATCTCGTCAAGTACGAATGTGATGTCATCCAACCAGTAGATGGAGCGCTCCTCTATAATTCCTGCCAACTCTTCGTTATCCTCGAATTCGTTTGAAAAGATATCGATAAAAAGATCACAGTCGCGCTCAAAAGAGCTCTCAGGCGAAGCCATATACTCCTTGTAATAATCACTTGCAGCTATTGACCTGAAAATTTTTTTTACAACATAGTCATAATCAACCCAAACAAGACCCCGTTTCTGACAGAACTTATCCATCTCTTCATCCTGTGAGAGCAACTCCACAAAAGAGTTGTTCACAAATCTATAATTGGGATTCTTCTCCTCCTGTGTGGCCTTATATTTTCTCTTACCTGCTTCTATCCTCTCCCTTGCCACACTCACCAGCGGCTTACATATACTGAGCAAAAACCAGTAGAGCTCCTGGGTCTTTTCACAGGAAAACCGCAATTCTTTCTTCATATTGTCGATAGAGGGCGACTCCTGAGCCATATTCGAAAAAAGAACTTTAAACGCTTTTACACGGAGCAATCTTCTGGTCAGCATTCTTATATTTCTTAAATATTTTGCAAATATAACCTTTACTATCAAAATAAAAATTTATCTTTGTGAAAGAATTTTAAAAAAATTGATATGTACTACGAAGATTTTGACAATGCAGGACAGGCGGGACGCCCTGGTGATGATGTTTATTCCAAGCCTGTGAGAGCCGGGAAAAGGACATATTTCTTTGATGTCAAGACCACAAAAGGTAACGACTATTATCTTACTATCACTGAAAGCAAAAGAAGGGTAGAAAAAGATGGAAGGTTTGTATATGACAAACACAAAATTTTCCTCTACAAAGAAGACTTCGACAAGTTTTCAGAAGGTCTTCAGGAGGTTGTTGATTTCATCAAAACTAAATGCCCTGTTGTTGAGACACAGAGCGTTGAAAGTAACGGGGAGTCCGATAAAGAAGAACCTACCACTCCTGCCTCTTTCACCGATGTAAATTTTGATGAGTTATAGTCTATTGCCACCAAACATATACAAGCCGGTCATAGTACCGGCTTGTTTTCAAATAATACTTAACCTCTCTTGAAATTCAATAATATCAGATGAATAAACTCGCAAAATATATCATCATAGCAGTCACTATTGCATTAATCGCATTTCTCGTATGGTATTTTAGCGAGATAGTCTGGTATCTGCTGATTTCCGCTGTTATATTTCTTATAGGAAAGCCACTGGCCACACTGCTCACCTCCTTTTCCATCAAAAAGTTCAAAATTCCTAACTGGCTGGCTTCCGCAATCACTCTTCTTGCCATCTTTTCTGCAATAGGACTTGTATTTTTCTTCCTTACTCCTATCATAGTGAGGATCGTAAGCACCATAGGCCAGATAGACTTTGATAAAGTACTGGCCAATATCTCCGAACCCTTTACAAAGTTCAATTACCGGTTGACTACTCTCTTCCCCTCTCTTGGAGAGGATTTTCGCTTAGAGGCCTATCTTCTTCAACAGATTAAGGAGAGTACCAGCATATCTGTTTTTACCCGTGCATTCTCATCGATCGCCTCATTTACAGTGGATTTGGCAATAGGTATCTTCTCGGTGGTCTTCATCTCTTTCTTTTTTCTGCAGGAGCGCAACCTTGTGGGCAATACGCTGAATGCAATTGTTCCCGATAAGTATGAAGAAAATATGAGACGGGCGCTCTCATCAGCAGAACACCTTCTGAGACGCTATTTTACCGGTATCTTCATAGAATCAATTCTGATTACCATTCTCAATACCATCGGTCTCTACTTCATTGCAGGATTTGACTTCGATCTGGCGGTTATGGTGGCATTTGCATCCGGAGTGCTCAATGTAATCCCATATGTAGGTCCGCTTACCGGCGAACTATTGGGAGTGCTGGCTGCGCTTATGGCGCACTATAGCACACCTGACGCAGGCCCTGTCCTCCCCTTTTTATTGCTGACACTCGGAGTTATGCTCACTACCCAGCTGATTGACAACTACCTTTTCCAGCCCTTCATCTATTCAAGCAGCATCAAAGCCCATCCGCTGGAGATTTTCATAGTGATACTGATTGCGGGATATGTTGGCGGAGTTATCGGTATGTTGATTGCAATCCCCGCATATACCGTACTAAGAGTCTTTGCCGGAGAATTTCTCTCCCATTTCAAGATAGTCCAACGCCTCACCAAAAATATTAAAGGTATTGGGGAGGATGGCTCTGAAGAGGCGAATTGATTGCTGATCTGTGAGTTGAACGCAAAATTTATGGGTAGAAAGAAGCAAATCAAAAATAAAACAATCCTTCAAATCGGCCGATGAATGATTTGAAAACATTGACAGATGCCATCCGTGCCGGATCGGAAGTCGCTTTCGAAGCATTCTTTCGCGCCGAGTTCTCCAATGTGGCATTCTTTGTGAATCGATATATTCACGACCGTTGCCAGGCCGAAGATATCGCGCAGGAAGCATTCCTTGCTTTGTGGAAGCATAGGGATAATCTGGACACCGAACGCAATCTCCGTAACTATGTGCTGACCATAGCTCGAAACCGGGCATTAAACTGGTTGCGAGATGTAATTGCAAGGCAGGGTGGCACTTTGGAAGCACACGAAGCACTAATTCATAGTCGCATCTTGCAGGATCCCGAGGTGGATCAGCGTATTGATGCATTGGAGACTGAGCAGATGCTTGCTCGCGTATTCAACTCTCTGCCGGAAAAAGTACGAGAAATGTTCAGATTGAACCGAGAAGAAGGAATGACCTATACTGAAATTGCAGCAAAACATGGTGTCAGTACCAAGGTAGTTGAATACAACATAGTACTTGCATTGAAGGCTTTTAGGAAGGCACTCCCCGATCCGGATTTTTGAAGGGCATTTTGAGGGAATGATTGAGATAGTGGGTATTTATTATGTGAAAGATAAAAAACAAATATGACAGACGAACAAATCATAAGGTATATTAAAGGAGAATTGGACGAATCAGAGCGCACAGAAGTTGTCTCTTGGATTAAATCTGAAGATTGCAATTTCCGTCATTTCTCCAAATTACAGCTAGCTGAGACATTCAGAGAAATGGAGCACGAAGCCTTATCTGATGAAGAAGCCAAGGAAAGGTTAGCTGCAGCAGGTTGGCCCGACACAGCCAATCAAAAATGGAAAAAGAAGTCCGGATGGCTATCTATTATTACCCGCATTGCCGCCATTCTGCTCATCCCATTGACAGTAGTTGGTGTGTGGACAATATCGCGCAAGAATGGACAAATCAAATATCTTACTGAATCAACTAACGCAGAACGCATCATTCCTATTCAGGATGCAGCTTCTTCTACTTATATAGTCCATCCGGGTGTGCAGGGAGATGTTATCCTACCCGATGGCAGCCGTGTAAGACTCAATAGTGCCAGCACCCTAAAGTGCCCTGATCGCTTTGATGAACAAGCTCGTGTCGTTGAACTTTCCGGAGAGGGTTTTTTCGAAGTAGAGGGAAACCCTGACTGGCCTATGTATGTCAAGACATCCAAAGGATTAACCGTCAAAGTTACAGGGACACGCTTCAACGTAAGTTCCTACGAGAATGACCCGGCTTTGAAACTAACTTTGGTGGAAGGTTCTGTAATGGTGATTCACGAAGCGACAGACAGGCAATACAAAGTCCTGCCCAATGAAGAGATGGTGTTTTATGACGGAAGGCCAACCCTCCCACATAAACAAGAAGTAGATGTCCTTCCTGCAATTATTTGGAAAGACGGTATCCTTCTTTTTGAGAACACTCAGATGCCCGAGGTCATCAAGAAGTTGGAACGTTGGTATTGTGTTGACATTATACCGCAAGATCCTGCGATTATGGAGATGCGTTTCACAGCCTCTTTCGAATCAGAATCTCTGACGCGAGTACTCCAATTGCTCAAAATCACCTCAAAGATTGATTACAGAATTGAGGGAAAGCAGGTATTCTTGACACGCTAAAATATTATCGGTTTGAATGAGGGTAACCCATATGCACATGTGTATATGGGTTATAAATAATCTCTAAATTATGATGAACAAACCTAAAAAATTAACAGCATGTTTTCTTCTGAAAAGCATGTATTCAGTCATATTGCTGCTGCTGTTGTTGCTGTTGCCAACGACAGCCAAGGCACAGGATATCAGGCTGAACTTTCAAAACACTCCGCTGATTACGGTGATCAACGAAATCCATAATCAGTCAGGGTACAAATTCGTTTACAACAACTCGCTTATTGATATACAACAGCGAGTATCGGTCCAGTCGGAAGGCGAAAAGATTGAAATTGTCCTTGGTAAGACCTTTGCCGGCACGGGAATCGTTTGGGAAATTATTGACAAGCAAATCGCTCTATCTCCTGCTATCAGTACTACTGTTCAACAGGATGATAGGGCTTTGATTGTCCGAGGTAGGATCACAGACCAAGATGGTGAACCACTGGTAGGGGCTGCCGTACAGAACTTATCCGACAAAACCTATGCAACTACGGACTTTGATGGTAATTACGCTATCGAAATCAGAAATCCTGCCACTGCTATATTGGAAATCAGTTCGTTTAGTATGCAAACTGTGACTGAACGATTGAACGGCCGTGCGCGACTCGATGTCCAGATGAACTTTGACCGCGTCCTGCTTGACGAAGTGGTAGTCACGGGGTACCAGACACTATCTAAAGAAAGAGCTACCGGTTCGTATGATATCGTAGCAAAGGCACAACTCGGCAAGGCTTCCAGCAATATCGCTACCAGGCTAGTAGGTGCTGCCCCCGGTATCGCCTATACAACCGACATCTATGGTAACCCAAGATTCTCAATCCGTGGAACCTCCACATTCTCCAGCAATGCTGCCCCGTTGGTTGTGGTTGATGGCTTTGCTGTCTCTTCCTCTCTATCTGATCTCAATCCAAATGATGTAGAAAGCGTGACAATCCTAAAAGATGCCGCAGCAGCTTCCATCTGGGGTGCCCGCTCAGCTAACGGTGTAATCGTTATTACCACAAAGAATGCTCAAAAAGCACCGGAAGGAAGGGCAAGTGTAACCGTTGATTATTCGGGTTTTTATAAGATATCCCCGAAACTAAATCTAGATTATACGCTATCACGGGCATCGTCCAATGATGTAATTGATTATGAAGTAAACAACTTCAATCGTTGGGACGCACCACTATGGTACCCTGCAGAATCATCTTATTCCGGAGGAAAGAGCGTGGTTTACGACCTATTGAATGAGGCACGCCTGGGGCATATATCTCAGTCGGATGCATTATCTATAATTGATACTTACCGTAAATTGGATAATAGCTCTCAACTTCGGAAATATTTCCTTCAGAATGCTTCCACATTCCAACAGAACGTTAATATCTCAATTGCGACAGCTCGCAGTCAGACCAATCTCTCACTGCTATATGAAGATCAAGACAAGATTTACAAGCGGAACATGGACAAAAAGTACATGGTCAGCTTCCGCAACAGAACCACTCTTTTCAAATGGCTGGACTTACACGTAAATGGTACTTACAACCACACAAACTCAAATAACAGCAATTCGGGACTTCCGGGACTCTCTCCTTATGAAATGTTGGTAGACAGTAACGGTGACTATATTAGATATAGTGGTGGCATTTCCCTTAATTACCTTAAGCGCCATGTGCCTACAGAAAACTTCCCTTATTCAGATTGGACAATGAATCCGGTTGAAGATATGTATGGCCGTGAACTGACTTCTTCTAACACATTGGCACGCCTACAGACAGGTCTGACATTCAAGATTATTGAAGGCCTTTCACTTGATGCTAAGGCTCAGTATGAAATGATACAGGGCAGGACGCATAACTATTATACGGAACAGACATACCTGGTCCGCAGTACGGTAAACACAGCTTCCAGCTGGGACAAAACATCAAATAAAGTCACTTTTAATCTGCCTACCGGCGGATTCCTTGACCAAAGCACATACCTTATGAATGTGCTGACACTCCGTGGCCAAATCAACTTCAACCGCTCCTTTGCCGATAAGCATGACGTTGCCGCCGTTGCAGGTTTTGAGACCATTGACAATGTTTATCAGAGCTTTGGACATCCCCGTACTTATGGGTATGATGACAAATCTCTTTCTGTAGGAACCTTCCCCAACGGCGTGGGTGGAAGCGGAACTCGCAGGATAGATAACTGGCAAGGTTCATCGCAGACGTTCGCCTATACTAACTCTTTCTCTTATACGACAGATCGCTATTTCTCTGCGTTTGCCAATGCCTCTTATACATACAACGGAAAATATACGCTTTCAGGCAGTTTCCGTACAGATGCATCCAACCTCATCACTGACGATCCAAAATATCGATATGCTCCATTTTGGTCTGTCGGCGGTAGCTGGCAACTTGGAAAAGAGGACTTTATGCAAGATATAACATGGCTGGATCTACTAACACTCCGCGCCACGTTCGGTTACAACGGTAATGTTGATAAGAGTACGACTTTTAAGCCTTTGATTAATCCGAGTGCAAACCCTAGTGTCCTGACTAATGAGTATACGGCAACAATGGCCAGTTATGGCAACCCGACTCTGCGTTGGGAGCGTACCAGGACTTTCGATATCGGAGTAGACTTCTCTGCCCTCAACAACCGTCTAAACGGAAAAATTGATATCTACCAGAAACATTCACTAGACTTGATCGCCTCCGTGTCTCTACCGGCAGTGCAAGGAACCTCTTCGATGAAGATGAATAGTGGTGAAATTGACAACTTTGGCATCGAATTCGAGATCGGCTCTACGATCCCTGTAAACAGAGATATCGTATGGGAAGGCTCCTTGATGTTCGCATGGAACCGCAATAGGATCACTTCACTGGATTATTATCCCTCTTACGCATATCAGCTTGTGTATAGTGGTGGCTCTTATGCGTGGATGGAAGGTTATGATATGAATACCATGTGGAGTTACAAGTATGGCGGTATCGTGAACCGGGGAACTGAATCGGTACCTGACTGGCAGCCTACGCTTATAGGCAAGGATGGGGTTCAACAGACCTTTGCTTCCTGGCCATCGGGTGATGCGATGAACATCTCTTACGATATGGGTACAACTGTAGCACCGGTCAATATTGCATTTTCCACTTCGTTGAAAATCTATGACTTTGACGTATCGTTGATTCTCACCGGTAAGTTTGGTCATGTGTTCCGACGCGAGTCATTCAACTATCCCGGACTCAGCGGCCGTTCAATACCCAATGCAAAATATAGTGAAATCATAGATTGCAACCCTGATGAGCGGATCCATCTTCCGTTGAAAGATAATGAGACCCGCCTCTATTTCTGGGATCGTTTCTGGGGCTATATGTCTTACCTGACAGAAAGTGCTTCATTTATAAGGGTTCAGGAAATCGATGTTGCCTACAACCTGCCTAAATCCGCAACTTCATGGCTGGGCATAAATAGCCTAAAAGTATTCTTCCAAGCCAATAATCCGCTGAACATTTATTTCAATAAATGGCACGAAGATCCGGAATTCCCGCGTGGAAGCGCACCACTACAGTCTGCCTATATGTTCGGCATAAAATGTAACTTCTAAAATGAATACGACTATGAAACTGAATAAATATAAAGTATTGTTTATCTGCCTCGCCGTCCTCTTCTTGAACGGTTGCAACCTAATTGACGGTTTTTTAGAGGTAGATCCATCCAAGAGTACGCGGAAAACCATCCAAACTGCAGAGCAGCTCGATATGGTTCTCGCCCGTTATACCGGTTTCTATCAGGAAAACCCGGACATTATGTTGGCTAGTGATGATTATGCCATACGAACAGATATCAATAGTGCTATGAACAGCGGTTATAGCATATATCAACTGGTATATGGTCTGTGGAACGAAAAGAACAATGTGGATACCCGTTACCATACCTGGGGAAAAGAGTATGGGAAGGCCTACTACGCCAACCTGGTAATCAACAATATCGACAACGTGGAAGGAGAGGAATCCTTCAAAGCCAACCTGAAAGCGGAAGCCCATTTCTTACGAGCTTACTGTTATTTTCAGATTGCTTTGGCACACTCACTTTATTATACGGGATCGAATGGTGACGAACTGGGCATTACGCTTAAGCAGAGCACCTCTTTTGAAGAATCTGTGGCACGCGCAACACTTAAGGAGACCTGGGATTTCATTGAAGCTGACCTTCAAGAAGGATTAAAATTAACTAAACCCTTTAAGAATAAAGATGGCCGCAATCAGAATTGGAGAGCCACTACAGCTTCGGTCAAGGCATTTGCTGCCCGCTATTATCTTTATCGTGCTGATTATGATAAGGCACGTAAGTATGCTGAAGAAGTACTTAGGGAATATAGTGTCTTAAAGAACTATAATAATCCTACAGAGATGTACAGACACAGTTATGTTGACAAGTACACCATCAATCAAGGTACACCTCAGCAGGAGGTCATTACGGTTTATTATCCATATACCTATCCTCAGCTGTACGGTGAAGCCACCTATGTGCTTTTCGCCGAATGGAGTGAGATGCTTTACATGCGTGCCTGCTACTATGGCTCATGGTGGTACATTCCCAGCAAGGATCTTCTAGATACATATCGCACCGATGTGCCTGGAGAAGACCCGAATAATGACCTACGATATTATTACTACGTGCTACCTGATTTCGGACTTCGCTATTGCGAAAAGACTACTAGGGGACGTCAGCCAGGCTACTGCCAATTCTTCTTTGACACAGTCATATCGGGTCCTACAACAGCTGAAATGAATCTGATTATAGCAGAATGTGCTGCCCGAAACGGCAATATAGCAGATGCTATGAAGTATGTGAACAATGTGCGTCGCAATCGTATCGTATCAGCAGTATATGTAGACCTTACAGCCTCTTCACAGGCTGATGCACTCAAGAAAGTACTGCAAGAGCGTCGCCGGGAGATGGCCTTCACTATGCGCTGGTATGACCTGAAACGCCTCAACGCAAATGACCCCGCCAATCAAGTGACAGTAACACGTACCTTCTATCCCTATAACGAAACCACAATCCAGACTGGCGAAACTCCTAAATCCTATGTACTCGAACCCAATTCCCGTCATTATGCATTACCGATCAGCGAAGACGAGATCAACAAGTCGAAGGGTGAGATTCAGCAGAACACATACTAAACATCAATATACTGTACGACAATAGAAACGAACAAATGAAAAAGGGCCGGAAAAAAACCGGCCCTTCTTCATTATTTTTTATTGATTATCTTGTCGACTTCCAAATAAAATTCTTCGCTCTCTCCGCTGTCACGGTAAACTATTATGCCGTTTGGATCAACCAATATTTTTGTGGGGAAGCCCTGAACATTAAACTTGGCAACATAATCGTTGTCACCTTGCAGTTGTAAGAGATTAGTCCACCCCATCTGATGTTTTTCCATACAGGCGATGACTTTCTCCTTATCCTTGTCGTTCGCAATACCGATAATGGTGAGTTTGTCGGCATTTGCTTTCCGGAATTCTCGCATCGCTAGCATTCCGGAAAGGCAGGCACTGCACCACGTTCCCCAGAAATCTATGATTACATATTTGCCTCGAAGCTCCTGGAGGTTGAAGGGATTTCCGTGGACATCTACTCCCTCAACAACCGGACATGAAGCACCGACAGCGGCTAATTTTGCACCCTCTACCCTATCTCTTACATTAAGGTAGAAATAATTGTCGTGGTACCTGGGATCTACTCTTGCCAAAAGCGGATCGAGCTCTGCAGGCTCAATCTGAGAGCGGACGAGCATATCTTCCATCAACCACAGTGCTGCGATGGATGAGGGATTATTTTCGATTAACTCCCTGCGTAGCCGGTCACTCTGAATTTCCAGTGAATCTGATTCATTAATAAGTTTATTTAGTTCTGTTTCAGTGAGGGATGTATCAATGGCCATCTGAACGGCGATGTCTCCGATTCGGCTCTGTATAGGCATATATTTGCTTGTAAACTCGGAAAATAATCTGTTTTCCTTATCTCCGGTTGGGTAAAAGTCCACAAAATTTTTACCGTTCAAGTCTGTGCTGCCTTTCAAGTTAGTCCCCGGTCCTACAATGCACCATAGCGAAGAGGCCTTGTTAGGAAAATATCCCCGATCCACATACTTGTAGAATTGGCGATCTTGGGACAAGCTTATGCGTAGTACAACATCTTGCAATGTTGTACCCGAAACGATGATTTTCCCATCTGTCACAGGAATGAGAGGTTTGGCCGGATCTGACAGATCTAGTTGGACAGAGTCACGCAGGCCGAAAACAGTAATGGATGCCTGGTCTGAAACGATTCCTTTGAGATCAAATTCAACCCGAAAATCGCGTGTCTGCTCCTTACAGGAAAAGATAAATAATGCTGTAATTGAGATCAAGGTGGTAATGAGGAGGTGTTTTTTCATGGTAAGAATGGTTTTATATCATATACACCATATACACTTTGAACACAATAATCCCTTGAAATTAAAAAAGCACTGATCGTAAAATCAGCGCTTCCTTTCTCTTTGTAGCGGAGGGAGGACTCGAACCTCCGACCTCCGGGTTATGAGCCCGACGAGCTACCAACTGCTCTACTCCGCGGTGTAATGGGCAACAAAGATAAGCATTTTTATTAAATTATGCAAATCTTATAAAAAACATAGGGAGTAGCTCTTAATTGAACTACCCCCTAATAGTGTAAATTAATAGAGAAAGTAACCTAATATTGTATTACTCACTCTGATGTGCATTATTGAATAACATCAAGGCCATCGTCACCAGTACCATTGTACTTTACTATTTTGGGAGCGCCGGGACCAGCTGCAAGGGTGAAGGTGTTGTTTTCAAAAAGATAAGTTCCTTCAAATGGAATGTTCAAGGCATGTCCGCCAAGCACAATACCATACCCACCTCCACTACCACCGCCTTGAATGAACTTATAACTCTGTGTCGTATTATCAGAGGAGAGTTCAGCTCCCTTCACAGTGATGTTAGTCAACCTTACTTCAATAGCGGAACCAGCCATACTATGGATTTTGCCTCCTTCAATATTCAATATATTCCTTGCTCCTCCTGTCTTATTATTTAGTAATATTCCAGGTACAGCAGTCATTATCTCTGTATTAACCAGTTTAATGGTTGAGCCCGTAGAGAAATGATCCTGATAAATACCGATTGCAGCATTCTCTATTTTAGAGTTTTCCATCTCCAGAGTATTTTTGGTGGTCATAGCAACACCAAGGCCGACTGAGTTAGCATCTATGCTGGAGTTTTTGATCCTTATTATATTATTTTTATAAGTGTCGTCATTCTGGACACCACAAAGAATAGCAGGATTATTACCCGTTCTTTTATATTTAACATTGTCAAGGATTAGCGTAGAGTTGGAGGATTTGATATGAATATACTCTGTAAGTTCCAAATCACCATTGGTAAATGAGTTATTTGAGTCATCAGCCGTAATGTTAATTATTTTGGCGGTCAGTTTGTGACTATTCAAGTCTATACTTTGATTCCTTGCAGTGGTTATGTCCGTACCGGTCAAATCAATGTCCGCACCAAGAATGATGGAGCTCGCACCTGCAGCCATATTAGCCGTAAACTCTGCAGCAGATGTAACCGGTTGAGTCAGTTTAACACTGTAAACCTTCGGAGTTGCCGCGCCGTCACTAACATAGGAATGGTAACCGTCAATCACGAAATTCGTTCCGGGCCCCTCTGCAGGGCAATCGCCGGGGTTGAAGCCGACAAAACTACCACCTGAAATCAGGGCTTTTGCTGTTCCGTTTAAGTAATTGGTATTGTCACAGTCAATCACATAACCGTAAGGATCAGTAGGATGTTGCTGTTGAACACTGAATTTTCCACCCTTAATCTCAGCAGTTCCTTCGTGAACATATATTGAAGTACGATTTCCATTATATGAACCACTTTCAATAATCAAATGTCCACCTTCACGTACATCTACTGCATAGCAATCATTCGGATCCGGCGTGATACTTCCTGTGCCTGCTGGCGATCCATCTTTGATAGTCATTTTTCCTCTTACGGTAAAATGTGACCAATTGCCCTGATCAGCGTTCCAAATATGGGTAGTCATTGTATTGTGCAGTGTTTTACCATTCAAATCAAGTGTAAATTCTTTTCCGGCAGGAACCTCGATTTGATCAGTCTGAACCTCATCCTCATCAGCCAAGGTATAGCTTCCTCCATTATAAGCCGCGGCTGCAAGCTTACTGTAAAAGTACTTCACAACACGTGAAGCCACATATTGGTTGCCTTTTTTATCAGTGAGAGTTACTCTCAACAGTGCCTCAAAACCACCTGTCTCGATCATTTGTTTGATGGTGATTGTAGTACTGTTGCACACCCCGTTATTGAAGACAGGTTCTGCAATTTCCAAACAGGGATTTGCATTTGGGACAATAGCTGTTTCCATTCCCCAGGCGCCGCCTTCTTGAATAAATTCGGCAACCAGAGAATTGTAGTTCCCGGAAGTCAAACCGGTAAAATTGATCGTTAATACGTCACCGAAGTTCATTCCAACGGGAAGGGCACCATCAGCAAATTCTATTGTGATACTAGGGGCTCGCGGAACTGTAAGAACAATATAATTGCCTAAGTTGTCCTTTGCCATAAGCGTAAAATAGACAAAATCGGCATTATAGGTAACACTTTTGAACAAAGCAGCACCCTTTGCTCCTGTTGCCCCTGTTGCTCCCATATCACCTGTGAAGCCTCTGTCACCCTTAAAGCCTTTGTCGCCTTTATCCCCTTTATCACCCGGTTCGCCCTTTTCACCTTGAGGACCTTGCACCCCGATGGCGTTGATGAAGTCTCCATTAGCATCTTTCATCTCTGTCCACGTCTTGCCATTGTCGATGGAAACTTCCCATATTTTGGTAATGTGGTTGATCCTTAATTGCGGAGTAATAGCATTAATGCCATCTTTACCATCCTCTCCGGGTTCGCCTTGGGGTCCGGTAACAGGTATTTTTTCACCTTGATTATCTGTCATAAATTCTCCATCCACTGTCCAATAATAAATCCCATCTTCACCTGGAGCGACACCGATAATAGGTGTTAAGCCGTCAACACCATCAATTCCATCCTCACCGTCTATTCCATCCTTTCCATCAGCTCCATCCTTTCCATCAATTCCATCATTTCCGTCAATTCCATCATTTCCATGTTTAATAGTAATGGACTCTCCGGTCTGAAAAGTGATTTTATACCCTATCTCCTTACCTGCTTCGTCTTTAAGAGATTCGATTGTCGTAATGAAGTTCTTGGTCTCAAGAGAGGTTACGACAGCTTTCAGCGATTCGATGTTAACGTTTATTGAAGTTTTCAACTCTTCAAGCGTCGTCAAACGATTTTCCAGGCTTGTAATATTGCCTCGCAACTCCGTATCGTCATACTTACAGGAAGACGATTTGATCGCAAAGAAACAAAGGCATAAAAACAAGACCTTCAGCCCAAGAATAATTCTTTTATTATATATTTTCATAGTTGAAACAGATTTTTTACAGTTTCTAAATTATTTAACTAAATGCATTAATAGAAGGATTGTCTCATAACTGAGTAATTCCCTCTAATTGTACATTATAGTATAACATCAAGACCATTGTTACCAGTGCCATTGTACTTTACTATTTTGCTGGCACCGGGAAGGGTAAAGCTATTATTTTCGAAAGTATAAGTTCCTTCATATGCAGTGCCGACAGCATATCCTGCAAGCACAATACCGTATCCGACTCCATTCGAACCTCCCGGATTGACTGAATAACTCTGTGTGGCAGCAGTGGAAGTCAAAGCGGAATTTTTCACGGTAATATTTGTCTTTTTCACTTCAATAGGAGATTCATCGGTACTGCTAATAGTTCCGTTGTCAACAAACAAGATGTTTGTTGCTCCTGTAGCCTGATTGGAAAGGTAGATTCCGGAATATTTGCCTGCAATCTGTGTGTTCACCACTTTTACATTCGAGCCGGTGTAGTTACCACTCTGCGTAATACCAAAATAGCCATGATTAATTGTAGAGCCTTCAACTTCCAGGACATTTTTGTTAAATAAAATAATACCGGTTGCAAGCGAAGTTATTGTAGAGTTTACGATCTTTATGGTATTATTTTTATAGTTAGGATCATTGTTTTCACCGCAACGGATAGCAACGTCAGTAGTACTGGTGAGATCAACTCCATCAAAGGTTACGGAAGAGTTGGAGCACTTCATGCTAATATCTTTGTTGAGATCCAAATCACCATTTTTGAACGTAATGTCAGAACCGTCATTCGGAATTGTAATTCCTTCAGCTGTCAATTTCCTTTGATTCAGATCGAGTGTGAATTTCTTTCCGGCAGGGATATCCAGAGCCAGATAGTCATACAACGTAAGATCTTCAGTCAATTTATAAGTTCCTCCATTATAGGCCACTGCTTCAACAGCTTCGGCGAACATCTTAACAACACGAAAAGCGGTATATTGTTTACCTTTCTCATCGATAAGAGTTACTCTCAACATTGCCTCTTCTCCTGAGACCTCTACCAACACCTCGTCGAAGGAAATCGTAGTACTTTCGCATTTGCCATTGGTGAATACCGGTTTTGCAATTGATAAAAATGGATTTGCACGTGTAACAATGTCAGTCAGACATATACCGCTCTCATTTTTAAGTTCCGCAACCAAAGAATTGAAGGTTTGGGGAGTCAAACCGGTAAAATTGAGTGTCAATACGCTACCTGGTCCTATTCCAACGAGACCGTTACCATCTGCGAATGCAATGGTAATAGTGGGAGCACGCGGCACAACGAGAACTATAGGATTGCCCTGAGCATCTTTTGCCACAAGAGTAAAATAAACATAATCAGCATCGTAGGAAACGCTCTCGAACATAGAATCACCTCTCGGACCTGTAGCACCGGTGGCACCTGTAGGGCCTGTAGCACCTTTATCGCCCTTGTCGCCCTTGTCGCCTTTGTCGCCTTTATCTCCTTTATCTCCCTTTTCACCTTGAGGCCCCTGTTCTCCGGTAGCATCGATAAAATCACCATTATCATCTTTCATTTCCGTCCAGGTCTGACCATTGTCTATGGAAATTTCCCATATACCGGTCTGGTTGATTCTCAGTTGAGGAGCAATTGCATTTACACCATCTTTACCATCCTTACCCGGGTCTCCTTTCGGACCGGTAACAGGCATTTTTTTACCAGTGTTGTCTGTCAGGAATTCACCGTTTACTGTCCAGTAATAAAGGCCATCATCATCTTGGGCAACACCGATAACGGGTGTTACACCGTCAACACCATCAGAGCCATCTTTACCGTCAGCTCCATCTTTGCCATCAGCTCCATCCTTGCCATCACTACCATCTGCTCCGTCAATCCCGTCAATTCCATGTTTGATGGTAATACTCTCCCCATTCTGGAAAGTAATTTTGTAACCTATCTCCTTACCATCCGCGTCTTTGACAGGATCAACTTTCACAATAAAGTTTTTAGTTTCAAGGGAAGTTACAACAGTTTTCAACGATTCGATACTCGTGTTGACTGTAGTTTTCCACTCTTCCAGTGTAGTCACTCGATTTTCGATGACCTGAATGTTGCGTCTCAATTCTGCATCATCATACTTGCAAGACGATGATTTGATTGCAAAAAAACAGAGAGATAAGAAGAGAATTCTTATCGCAATCTTAAAGCTTGTTTGATACTTTTTCATAGTAGAATGCTTCATTAATGATTATAAATATATGTCGATTGTTTACAATAAATACTCAACCACAGTCACTGACCTGTTAGGTTGTTTAAACATTTATCAAAGTTACCAAGTTGTCACGAAAGAAAAAAGAAGAGAGGTGGTCTATTTTGTGAAAAAAACAAAATAGACCACCTGAGCAGGTCATTTTTTCTGAAAAGGGGAAAATTTCAGAGAAGATTCTCGTCAGAAAGATCAAAAATAGTTGGACGAAACCTCCAATTCCAATTATTTAAATTTCCCCAAAAGTTGTGAGATTTTGACAAGTTGCTGCTCACCGCTGGCTAGATTTTTCAGGGTAACTGAATTTTCAGCAACCTCATTGGCACCTACAATTGCAAGATAAGGGATTCCCTTCTTGTCAGCATACTCAAATTGTTTGCGAAGCCTGGTATTGTCAGGATATATCTCACAAGCTATTCCCGCACTGCGGAGTGATGCAGCTATAGGCACGCAAAAAGCTGCCTCCTTTTCTCCCATATTGGAGAAGAGCACTACCGAGGCCGAAGCTACTTCTGCGGGAAATAGATCAAGTCCATTAAGCACATCGTAAATGCGGTCAGCACCGAAGGAGATACCCACTCCCGACATATTGGGAAGCCCGAAAATGCCGGTAAGGTCATCATAGCGACCACCACCGCAGATGCTGCCGATGGCAAAATCAAGTGCCTTGACCTCGAAAATAGCTCCGGTATAATAGTTAAGTCCGCGTGCAAGCGAAAGATCCAACTCCACTCTCGTACCGATACCTGCACCCTCAATTAAACTGAACAGGGTGCGAATCTCCTTCACTCCCTGCATACCAACCTCCGAGGAGGCAAGTATCTGCGCAATGCGTTCGATCTTTTCACTATTGGTACCCTCCAGCAGCAGCACGGGCTTTATCATAGCAATTGCCTCACGATCAAGTCCGCGCTCGAGAAGTTCGGCCTCTACAGCCTCAAGACCGATCTTGTCAATCTTATCAATGGCAACAGTTATGTCTATTAGTTTGTCCGGATGCCCGCAAATCTGCGCAAGACCGGATAGGATCTTGCGGTTGTTGATCTTAATACAAACATTGACTTTCAGGCGATCGAAAACCATCTCTACTATCTGCACCAGCTCCAGTTCATTGAGCAGCGAATCGCTGCCAATAACATCCACGTCACACTGGTAGAACTCGCGGTAACGTCCCTTTTGTGGCCTGTCTGCTCTCCATACCGGTTGGATCTGATACCTCTTGAAAGGGAATGTCAGCTCATTCTGATGCTGTACCACATACCTTGCAAAAGGCACTGTCAGATCGTAGCGGAGCCCTTTTTCGCACACTTTCAGTGCGATTGCATTGCTACTTAAATCCTCGCTTAAGTCAATTCCTGCAAATGCGTCACCTGAGTTGAGCACCTTGAAGAGCAGTTTGTCTCCCTCCTCACCATATTTGCCGAGGAGCGTAGAGAGATTTTCCATCGCAGGTGTCTCGATACACTGGTATCCGTAATGTTTGAAAACATCTTTAATGGTATCGAAAATATAATCTCTTCCGACCATTTCGGAGGGACCGAAGTCGCGCATTCCTTTGGGTATTGAGGGTTTCTTTGCCATATCGGGGTTATTTTTTCAAATATTCATCTATTGCAGCTGCTGCCTTGCGACCCGCTCCCATAGCCAGAATTACCGTTGCCGCACCTGTAACGGCATCGCCTCCGGCAAATACACCGGGACGCGATGTTGCACCGAGGTCATCTGCAATGATACATCCATATCGGTTGGTATCAAGACCTACAGTAGTATTTGCAATCAAGGGATTGGGGGATGTACCGAGCGCCATAATCACGACATCGGCTTCAATATCGAATTCGGATCCTGCGACGGGCACAGGGCGTCTTCTGCCACTATCATCTGGCTCTCCCAGCTCCATTTTTATACATTTGAGACCGGTAACCCAACCATTATCATTACCAAGTATTTCAACCGGATTGGTAAGCATCCTGAAGTCGATGCCCTCTTCTTTGGCGTGATGCACCTCCTCCACACGTGCGGGGAGTTCCTTTTCTGTGCGGCGATAGACGATTGTGGTCACAGCACCCAATCTGAGTGCGGTGCGTGCGGCATCCATAGCTACATTACCACCACCCACAACAGCTACTTTAGTGCCTGTATAGATAGGTGTGTCAGTCTCGCCGGAATAGGCACCCATCAGATTGCTGCGTGTGAGAAATTCATTTGCAGAGAAAACTCCGTTTAAATTCTCTCCGGGAATACCCATAAATTTTGGAAGACCTGCACCGGAACCGATAAAGACAGCTTTAAAATTCTCTTTGTCGAAAAGCTCATCTACGGTAATCGTACGCCCAACAACCACATTGGTCTCTATTTTTACGCCCAGTGCGCAAACATTATCTATTTCAGCCTCAACGACCTCCTCTTTAGGGAGCCTGAACTCAGGAATTCCATACTGAAGCACACCGCCTGCCTTATGCAAAACCTCGAAAATAGTCACCTCATAACCTAGTTTTGCAAGATCGCTCGCACAGGCCAAGCCGGCAGGGCCACTACCCACAATCGCCACCTTAGTACCATTAGAAGGTGCTGTTTCGACACACTTTACACCATTTTTGCGACTCCAGTCTGCCACAAAGCGCTCAAGTTTCCCAATTGCAACCGGTTCACCCTTGATACCGAGGATGCAGACACCTTCACATTGGCTCTCCTGAGGACATACGCGCCCGCAAACTGCCGGAAGAGAGTTATCTTCTGCTATTATATGGGCTGCTTCAGCAATATTGCCAAGTTTGATCTGCTCGATAAACTGTGGAATCTTAATGGAAACAGGGCACTGAGTAACACACTTGGGGTTTTTACAGTTTATACAGCGTGATGCCTCTGCCTGAGCCTCTTCAGCATTATATCCATAGCATACCTCATCAAAGTTGGTTGCCCTTACTTTAGGGTCTTGTTCCCTTACGGGTACTCTTGCCATTTTCGCTTTCATACTCTCTTCTATTATTCGTGCAACCCAAGTTTACATTTATGATCGGCCTCAATCTCAAACTCTCTATACATTGACTGACGGCGCATCGCCTCGTCAAAATCCACCTGATAGGCATCAAATTCGGGACCTTCCACACAGGCAAATCGTGTTTTACCTCCTACAGTCACACGACAGGCCCCGCACATTCCGGTACCATCAACCATAATGGTATTGAGACTTACGGTAAGCGGCACATTATATTTTTTCATTGTCAAAGTGGTGAATTTCATCATCACCATAGGACCTATGGCCACTGCTTGGTCATAAGTATTACCATCCAACATAATTTTGTCAATCATATCGGTCACAAAGCCTTTTACGCCCTTTGAACCGTCATCGGTACAGATGTACAAATTGTCACATACCTCTCTCATCTCTTTTTCAAAAATTAGCAGATCGCTGTTTCGTGCACCCATTATAACATCAACGTAGGCGCCTTTGGAATGGAGATATTTGACCTGCGGATAAACCGGAGCCGTGCCGAGACCACCCGCTACAAAAAGGAACTTTTTGCCGGCAAACTCCTCATCTTTCCAATTGACAAACTCTGAAGGTATACCCAGAGGGCCGACCAGGTCGGTAAAGCAGTCACCCTCTTCAAGATGACATATCAGACGACTTGAAGCACCCACAATCTGGGTAACAATGGTAACGGTACCATTCTTCCTATTATAATCACAAATGGTTAGAGGAATTCTTTCACCCTGCTCACGGGCCCTGACGATGAGAAATTGTCCGGGCTGCGCTGCTGCGGCCAGTCTTGGAGCCTCAACATCCATCAGACAGATTATCGGAGTCAAAAACTCCTTTTTGACAATTTTGTACATATATAGATTTAGTTGTTAAATGTTCCGAATGTATATCCTTTCTTTTTCAAATATCTGATAATCTCTCCCAAACGCTCGTAGAGAGGATCCGGGCGCTTTTCACTGATACCGGGATGAATCAGGACAATTGCTCCTCCCATCCCATTCTCCTTTTCAAATGCATAAAGTCCATCTATCAGCTGCTGAGAAGATTTATAGTTTTTCATTTCTGGAGTGGTGTAGTCGGCGGGGGTACCTGTCCCAGGAGTATAATTGAAAGTTTTGAGTCCGTAAGCATTCAGTAGAGCCACATTTTCTCTGTTGTAGTGCTCGTATGCAGGGATATACCACAATGCATCCTTAGGCTCGATACCGAAAGATGCAAGTGCATCAAAATTGCGACGGATGTCAGTAACAATGCTATCCGTAGTCATCAGAGTGGGCCTGTCAGCACCCCAATCTGCCATGAGTACGTGGTTGTCAGAATGGCCGCCCAAATAGTGACCTTCTGCGATAATTCGCTGAATAATTTCCTTGTGTTCGGGTTTGCGAAGGCAATTGCCGGTAAGGAAGAAGCCCGCTTTGATTTTGTTCTTTTTGAGAGTATTGAGTACAGATTCAGCCCCGTTAAACTCGGTGTCTGCGGTAAAGACCAGATAGATCTCTTTGTTCTCAGGATTAAACCTTACCACTGCTCCATACTTGTCTTTGAGTGTTGCAGGAGCGCATTTGAGAGCGTTTCCGCGACCTTCAAGCGATGCAAAATAATAGGTCAGACCCGCGGTACCATCCATAGTGGGTTCATTAGAGGCATAATCACCGATATCATCGTGATAGACCGCGATTCCATTATTGAAAACAGCGAACTCGTCTGGTTTGGTGAGTGAAAATCCTGCTCTTTCCTCAAAGAGAATGTTATAAATGGGGCCATCAATCAGACCTCCATAGGTATTGTCGCCATTTACCAGCAAATAGGATGAATGAGGATCTGAGGGAAAGTCATAGCCCTCTACCGGCGCCTCGGGATATCCGCAAATCATAGTTGTACCCCACGGATTACAGCCAAGAAGCCAATCTCTGAGTGCCGTCTCCATCTCCCTGAACTGGGTGTCACCTGTGGCCTCTTCGTAGAGACGCGCCTGAGTAACGGCAGCAGAAGTTAGGTTGTTTGAGCACCAGAGGTATGGCACTCCATGCATAAATGGCTCGTCACCCGCCCTATTGCGGAGATACTGCAGTCCTTGCCTCATATATTCGGCAAATTCGCTGCTAACCTCTTTGTCATCGCTAGAGGCAAGAAGGTAGTGACCCAAATTGATAAAGGGATACCACTGATAGTGGTGATATTCTTTACCGGGACCACGTCCACGTCCCATCCAGGGAGAAACCGGCTCCAACTCACCCCAATAAGCCGCCTGTTTTTTCCAATACTCTTCTCCGTTGAGAGAGTATAGTGTAGCCGCCGCCAGTTGAATATCATCCACCCAGGTGTCTTCTTCGTAGAAATAGGGGGAAATCACACACGCAGTCTGTGTATTGCCTGGGAATTCAAGAGCAAAATCATACGCATCCTGCACTTTTCCTTCAATTTTGGCTGCAAATTCAGGATAGTAATCCCTGATTACATCAGCTCCAAGACTGAATGTAGAGGCGAATTTACCCGCAGCGGAAGAAACCCCCGTAGTCCTGTTGACCTTTTTATGAGCAATCTGAGGTTTTCCTGTCACGAAATATACGGGTCTGCCCTTACCAGGGCCGTAGCCGTAGTCAACCGTATCACGATGAGGAAGACGGAAACCGGCATGATCGCGGTCATCAGCAATCTGATAATACATCTCTCTGGGAGCGGGATTCATCTTGTCAAGCCAGTCCAGCCCCCATTTCACCTCATCTAGAATGTCTGGAATACCGTTGGAACCTTTACGTCCCCTTGCATCGTAGAGATCTTTAAAAACGCTCTTATCCTTCGCATATTTGTATGCAAAAGCCATCTGATAGATGGTAGTGGCAGAGGTGGTCGTATATTGTAGGTAATCTGTGGCATCATGCCAACCACCTGTAACATCTATTTTCTGGCCGCTCTTTGTGGGATGATATATAATATAACCGTCATGCTGGTGGCATAGAGTATCGTTGTAAGGATTGTCTCCGCAACGTTGCTGCCGCATATAGATCAGCAAGTAATCGGCGACACCGTCATAAACATCAGCTCCAATGCGAAATACGGGCGACTTGGTTCCGTTACTCATAATATAATAAGAGCCCTCAGAGGTGACCGGTGAGAAATCAAGTCTGAAGGCACTTTTCAAAGCCCATTTAGAAGCATTGGCCTTGAGGCCGCTACTCTTGAAAATAATTTCATCCGTGATAGCATCACGAACATCAAACTCGGATGAAGCCTCATCCGTGGAAATGAGTACAGCGACCTTTATATCATCGGGAAGATAACCAACCTGATTTACGCGTACCCAGGATTGCGCTCCGGCAGTATAGGCCAGAAACAATACAATCGCTGATAAATAGAGTTTTTTCATAAAAAAGCAGTATCTGTCAGTGTATATTATATAACCAACAAAGATACTGCTTTTTTCTTTAATCTTACAATCTGATTTTATCCACCGCAGACCTCAAAGAATCCACAAACCAAGTGCGTTTAACCATACCCTCCATTGAGAAAAAACAGACCCCTTCCGAACCGCCTTTTTCGGTGTAACCGATAAACTCCTCTATCTTATCGGCAGGTACATGGCCAACAAAGAGACCCGAGCAGAGTACGGCATCGTTATCAGCATTACGGAGGGCTTTGACTCCCTCTCTGGTAGCAGTCTCAACCCACTTGTCTTCCGCATTATAAAACTTGTGGTATATCATAGGGAAGATATAATCCAGATTGCGGAAATTGGCCCAATCCTGGCGCACCAACTTCCTGGACTCGGAAGGAGAAGCGAATACTGCCGCCGAAGCCACTTTACCACAAGCCTTTATCTCTGCTGCAATCTCCGAAGCCATCTCCGACATGCGGTCGTAACGGAACTGCATCCAGGCCTCATCAGAAGTGGGATCCTCGATATCCAGCGGATCAATGCCTGTCTGTGCTTTAAAAGCAGCCCTGCATTCATCACAGTAGCAGAAATCCCACTGAGGATAGACCTTGTCCTGCACCACTCCTCTAGACTCGTGCAACCCATACGGAAGTATTGCATCAGGATATCTGATAAAATCCATGTGAATACCGGCCAAACCCTCTACTGTAGCTATCTCCCTTACTCTCTCTTTGAGATATTCCGTTACTTCGGGACGGGTGGGGCAAAGAAACCTATAGTGCTCCCTGTTGTAGACATTGATCTCCGCACAGGACTCTCCCTTCGCATTGACCTGGTACCACTCAGGATGAGCCTTTCTGAGGCTTAACTCTACTCTGTTTGTGGTCCACATCCAGGCGTGAAGCTCAATGTTATATTTCTTAGCATATATCATAGCATTCTCCAGAATGACAATGGCAGCATCATCACGGAAGGAGGCGCTATCCCCAATGATCTCCGGCTTGGCGCCGTGGCACTCAAGGAGAATCGCATTTATTCCTGCGCGTGAAGCTTCGCTGAAATAATGATCCAACTGCTCTCCGCTCATTGTGGTACTGCCAGAAAGCCATGCCCATACCTTAAAATCCTCTTTTTTCATATTATTGCATGATGCAAAAACTGACAATAATGTCATAAGGACAACCACCTTAATTCCTGAAATCTTCATGTCAGAAAATTATTTTTTCGCTTCTTCAATCACTTTCTCTTCGGCTGTGTAACCTAGCTTTACAATGGCTGCAGCAAGTTTCTCCTTGTCAGTTTTTGTAGCGTCATACTTGATGTAGATAGTCTGGTCATCAAGATTGACCTTGAGGTCCTTCACACCTTTTTCATAGGGGATATTGCCCTCGACTTTCTTAACACAACCTGCGCAGTCGATGCTGCTTACGAAGGTCACTTCAGCAATATTAGCCTGTTTCTTTTTGCTATTCTGGGCATCAGCGTTGAATGCAAAGAGTGCCATTATTGCAATTGCGAGGATGATTTTTACAAATTGTTTCATAGTAACTGATATTTGATTGTTGAAATATTAATCTGCGAAATTAAAACTTATTTCCATATTGTGAGACGAAGACCTGCATAAATTTTAATGCCTGAGAGCGGACCCCAGATAGCGCTGGCGTTGAATTCTTCTGAAAATGGCTTGTCAGCATTGAGAATGGCATTGCGCTGGCGGTAATTGCCGAGGTTTTCTCCACCTATATATACATCTATGCCTCTGAATTTGCGGGTAATTTGAGCGAAGAACATCGGATATATAGGTGAGAAATATTCTCCGTCTTTCTCTATTACCTTATCCTGACCTGCCATGAAATTTGGCAGTTTTGTCTTACCATTGAGTTGTGCTGTGAAGTCGAATGTCCATTTATTCATCGCAGTAGCGTACTGAGCGTTGAAAACTGCCTTAAAGCGACTGGTAAGAGGTCTTTCAACGAGACCTTGGCCTCTCAGGGTTACCTTAGCATCAGTATATCTAAATGTAGTGACGATATTGAATCTCTCGATCGGATCTATTGAAAAGTCCACCTGATAGGTATTGGTATAGGACTTCCCGTCCAGATTGTAAAGAACGGCCTGCACTATATCGAGCTCCTGATCTACTATTACCTGTTTTAGAAAATCATTTCTGAAATAGTCGAAACTTATATAGGTATTGTTTTCATATCCAAAAGGGAGATAGAAAGTGATATTGCCTCCATATGTCCAGGCATCCTCAAGCAGATTGCGTTGGTCACCACGTATCTCCTCAACATTAATGATCCTGCCGGTAGAGAAGATTCCAATATTGTCTGCTAAGATATTTGCAGTCCTGAATCCCCTTCCACCAAGAAGTCTGAAGATGATATCATCTGTAAAGGAATATTTGAGCGTTACTCTGGGAGCAAAAAGGAAACCGTGAATATTATTGTAGTCGCCTCTGAGGCTACCCACAAATGTCACCTTATCGTCAAGAGTGTAGTTGTATTCACCGTAAACACCCACCGATCTCTCCCTGCGATGAAGGGGTATTTTGTAAGTGATGGGGTCCGGTGAGGGGACGGGAGTAAATATGTATGTCCTATGATCCTCCACATCTTCCCGGAAATCGTCATCCTGTCCGGAGAGTCCGAATGAGATACGGTGATGGTCATTGAGCTGATTTTGATAGATAAGGTTGAGGAATATGGATTTCTGAGTGCCGTCGTAGGTCTTCAATCCATAGCTGGAGCCAAGCGTGTGGTAATTGTAATCAGCGACAATTGCAATATTGTGACTGTTCTCTTCATTGAGAGGAATACCCAATTTAAGATAGCCGTTGAGACCTTTGTTCTTAATGCGTGAACCCCAAAATTCGCTTGTCAAAGGGTCATGATCCCTCTCAAATCCCATTTGCCCTCCAAGTCGGTCATCAGCTAATGCTCTGATACCGAAACGCATCTGGAAACCGCTGGGATCGTAGTAGAGCCATCTGTTTGAGAGATTGAATTGGGTGGCCTGGGGTTCATCCCTGAAGCCGTCATCATTGTGGTCTATGCTCTTAAGCACTGAAGAAGCATGAGCGAGGATTACTGTACTCCACTTCTCGTTGAGCTGGAGAGAAGAGGCTACATTGGCTTCGGCCATAGCGTGACTGCTGCCGAAGAGCTGAAGAAAGAAGGGAACCTCATCCGTAGGTTTACGGTGTTCCATATTAATCTGTCCTGTAATGGCCTCGAGTCCATTGATTACCGAAGAGGGACCTTTGGCAATCTGGATGCTCTCAAGCCACTGGCCGGGAACATAGGTTAGACCGAAGGGCGATGCGAGTCCCCTCATCACCGGTCTGTTCTCGTCCAATAGCTGTGTGTAGGTACCCGCAAGTCCGAGGAGTTTGATCTGGCGTGCTCCGGTAATAGCATCCGAGTAGCCTACCGTAACGCTGGCGGAATTTTCGAAGCTCTCAGCAAGGTTGCAGCAAGCCATTTTGCAGAGACCTGCGGCTGTAATTACCTCAGTTCTTACCGGTTTTATGCGTGAGAGAGTGTTGGTCAGCTGTCTTGAGGTCACTACAGCTTCATCTACTTCATTTTCTCCCATCAGATAAAATTCTCCTGAAGGAACTCCAGGATCCACAATCAGGGTATCTTTTGTGTAACCCACATAAGTAGCTACCATTGTGGTCCTCTCCTCGAGGTTAATAGTAAAATGACCGTTTTCGTCAGTCTCTATAAGTTTTGCTTTCTCTATAATATAAATCTGTGCGAAGGGAAGCGGTTCGGTTTTACCGTCACTTCTCCTGTAAATTACGGAACCCTTGAAATCCTGCGCAAGAATTGTCGTGCAGAAAAGGATGAAAATTGCTGATAATAGTGCTTTTTTCATTGTATGTTATTGTTTTTATTCTTTTGGATTGGAATTGGTTGTGAATTTTAATTGCATGCATGGAATAGACGGGAGGCGCGTGGTCACAAATATGACCGCACGACAACACCGGAGAGCTGCAAATCACAACCTCCAGACAGAAAGGGCTGATAGTAGAAGTCCGGCCTTTGGCGGAGTAAAATCCCTTGAGGGGAAAGTGGCTTCATTGGAATAAAGAGCCGTCATATCATCACAAAGCAGGGGAACAACGACTATTTGTGCAAACAATCCCGTATCTTCATCCTGTACACGATCCTGCTCGGAAGAAACTACAAAAACATCCGTGCTGCAACATTCTCCGCTGCAGTCTGTATAATGGAAGGGATGGGAGTCACAACGACTGTCTGAACAACCGTGATGATCGTGGGAATGCTCGTGAATAGACTCGCAAGAGACATCGCCCATCATAAGGAACATATTCGCTGTCCCCTCAATGCGACATTTATGCACTCCAAAGCCCACGAATCCTATTAAATAGAAGATCGTAAAAAGTGCACAAAATAGATGTTTTACGAGTGTTTTCATCAAGGCAAAAGTAAAAATAATATGTATCTTTGCAAAATATTTAGTGTTAAATCAAAGGTTTACAGATATGAAAGATTTTCTTAAAGTACTACTGGCCTCATTCGTGGGTACTATTCTGGCTTTTTTAATATTCGGATTCATAGGGATCGGGATACTTATCGGCATCGCATCATTCAGTTCTTCAGATGAGCCGATTATAGCAAAAGAGAGCATATTGCTTCTCGATTTCAAGACCCCTATTACCGAACAGAAGGGCGAACAGTTCTCCGTTAACCCGATGACCGGCAATGTCGATATGACGGGTAGCATGCCGCTTTATTCCTTTGTCAAAGCAATCGACGCTGCTGCTGAAGATCCGGGCATAAAGTTCATCTATATGACTCCCGAGAGTCTAAAAATGGGCATTGCCCAGATGGAGGAGATTAGGGATGCTCTAAAACGGTTCCGGGCCTCAGGTAAGGCGATAATATCCTACTCCACACAGTTTGGAAACGGTAGCTATTACCTGGCTTCTGTCTCAGACAAAGTAATACTCAATCCCTACGGTGATGTGTTCATCCTCGGATTAAGTTCTAATATGATATTTTTCAAAGATCTGCTCGACCGCATCGGGGTGGAAATGCAACTTATCAGACACGGAAAGTACAAAGCCGCGGCTGAGCAATTTGTCCAGAATGACATCAGCGCTGAAAATCTTGAACAAAACAAAACAATGCTCAATTCCATCTGGAATGGCTGGTGCGATGAGATTGCAGAGTCCAGGGATTTCAATGCCGGACAATTCAACTTCTGGATTGACAATCTTGAGCTCCAGAATGCCTCAAGTGCACTTGAAAGGGGTCTTGTGGATGAATTGTGGTATAGCGACCAGGTGAGAGAGTATCTTTGTTCTCTCTTTGGTGTCACTGAATCAAAGGATCTCAAATTTACACCAATCACTAAATATGCCGCCGCTCGCGTAAAAACCGATCTCCGCGCCAAAGAAAAAATTGCGGTAGTCTATGCTAACGGAGAAATAATGGTGGAAGGAAATGACAGGGTAATTTCCGGTATAAAACTCTCCCAAACACTTGAAAAAGTAAGAAAGGACTCAACCATTAAAGCTGTAGTACTCAGAGTAAATTCTCCCGGAGGCAGCGTATCGGGCTCAGAAATGATCCATCGTGAAATTTCTCTGCTGAAAGAGGTAAAGCCTGTGATTGCCAGCTACGGTAATTATGCAGCATCCGGCGGATATTGGATTTCAGCCAAAGCTGACAAAATCTTCACAAATAAATCGACACTTACCGGCTCAATCGGAGTATTCTCACTTGTACCCAACCTCAGCAAGACAATGGAAAAACATCTCCACCTCCATTCGGTCTCTATCACCACCAATAAACACAGTGATGCTTTGAGCGGTATGCGCGCCCTGGACAATGCTGAAATAGCTTATATGCAAAGGGCAGTGGATAAAATCTATAACGATTTTACAGCGATCGTATCAGAAGGCAGGAATATGACAACCGAACAGGTTGATATGATAGGGCAGGGCAGAGTGTGGGCCGGCAGTGACGCACTGAACATCGGGCTCGCAGACATGGAGGGTGGCCTGGTTGATGCTATCTCCTACGCAGCTGAAATGGCGGGTCTCTCACAATACCGTCTTGTGGAGTATCCTCAAGTAAAAACCACGCTGGAGAAACTCATGGAATCTCTTTCAAAGACAGGTGCGGACATCAGTACACTGGCCGATCCATTCGCATACATAGAACGGAGTTATGCTCGTCTGAAAGAAGAGACCGGAATAGTTAACTATGCCCGTCTCCCTATAGTATACGATATCAGATAAGGAAAAAATAAACAGGATTACACTTTTGTGATCGAGACAATCTGCTTGGTGGCCGCTGTGACTTTCCAGCGGTCATCAATTCTTTTACCCACAATACAGACAATCTGCTCCTCTCCTTTTTTGTCTAGCGTAGTGACAACAATCTGACGTTTCTTTTCCTCCACATCGAGCTTGAGATCGATAAAGAAGTCGCTAAGCTTTTTAAAACCTTTCATACCAAAAGGCCTGAAACGATCTGCAGGCTTCCATCGACGGCATTTGAGAGGAAATTTAAGGCGTCTGCCATCCACATAGAGAGTCCCTTCCGGGGCATTTTTGGGATCAAATCCTGCCGGTTTAGTAAAGACCTTTATAGAGACTTTAAGGTCATCATAATCCTGATCTCCAGGATAGACTTTGAGATACTGCCTATCTTTAATAAGAATATGTGTTGGGGAGAAAAATGTTTTACCGCTCTGGCCCTTGAGTGCCTCAGCTATCTGCGATATCTGAGCATCATTGAACCCATAGTCGTCCAATATGATAAAGAGCCACCAGTTGATACTCTTCTCAGTCTTTAGTGCCTTGATGTCAATCTGCAGTACTCCATCTTCCACCCGATAGAGAGTCCCTTTCCTGGAGTTGTATAGCTCCTCGAGGAGATCCGAGATCTCGGAGAAGCGAGCCATCGATGTGCTGATTGTCTGGAGGAAGGAGGGATTGATTATCTCAAAATGAGGAAATACTTCGTTGCGTATTCGGTTGCGGTGATAATGCGATTCCTTATTTGTGGAATCCTCACGGAATGGAACGTTGTGCGAAGCCACATAGTCGCTGATATCATTTCTGGTAACGGAAAGCAGCGGACGGATGATGGGTCCGTTGGAACGTCGGATACCGGAAAGTCCGCGAAGCCCCGTTCCTCTGAGAAGATTGATCATCAGGGTCTCCACACTGTCATTCAGGTTGTGTGAAATGGCCAGGAAATCCATTGAATACTCCTCCATCAGGGAGAAAAACCAACCGTATCTAAGGTCACGCGCTGCCATCTGCGTAGAGACAGATTGCTCCCGTGCAAACTCGAGGGCATTAACCTTTGTTGTATAAAATGGGATTCCGTGTTTTTCAGACCATTCACGCACCATCTCTTCATCTTGGTCGCTCTCAGCCCCTCTGAGGGAGAAATTGACGTGCGCAATACTGTATGTACAGGGTACGGTTGTATTGAGAAACAAGTCAGCCATGCACATAGAATCCATTCCTCCGCTGACACCAACTAGGATTGATGGATTGTCGACACCGGTGGTAAGAGAACGCAATTCTATGTCAAAATGCTCCTGCACAATCCATTGTATTATTTATTTCCGAAAGTATAAGATAATCCTATGCTAAAAAGTTCCTTGAACTGCACTCCTGATACTTTGATGGGCTTTCCGTTATCATCAAGAATCAAATTGCCTTGTTTGTCTTTTTTGTCAAGAAACTTTATGGTGTCATCATAGATCAGGTTAGTCCTGAGAGTTACCGAGAAAAACTTGGTAATTTTAGCATCCGCATTTACATCCCAAAAAACCTTAACATTTTGAGGCTTATTCAGATAATCAGAGAATAACGTAAGCGCAGTAGCCACTTTGAAGTTTTCTACCTCTATCTTACCATCAACCTTGAGCTGGGCACCAAGTTCAAATCTGCAGAACTGATCTTCAGCATTACCATATTTTGTGCGGAGTTCAGGATTCTTTACCATCACCGTCTTTCCTGTGAGAGGTGAGAAATTTATGGACAAATTATCGAAGGGCTTATAATCAATACCGAAACCGAGAGATAAATATGCCGGAGTGAAAAAATCCGATACAAGATTGCCTTTCTCGTGACCCTGGGCAAACTGGGTTCTCAAGTTAAATAGAGCAGAAATGTATAGGGTTTCAACTGCTTTATAACCAACTTTGCTGTCCAATAAAAGGCGGTCATCACTCTTCTTGTAGCCATCTTCGAAAGATTGTATAAAACCGTAACCGACCTGGAGTTGGTTGTCCCATATAAATTTGTCACGCTTATAATTGGCATTTGCGCCGGCGAAGGTATTGAGTGAAATGGAACCATAGCCTCCGGTTGCCCAGTTGGTAAGGGACAACTGTGAAAAACCGATCTGTGTGGTGAGGCTTTTGGTCCAGTATTGGGGCTTGGGAACTACAACCGTATCTGCCAAAGCAGCGGTTGTGTCAGTCGGGACTGCCTCCTGCGCAAAAATTGAAGTGCCCACAAACAAAAAAAGAAAAAATGCGATATATCGTTTCATATAATGTTTAATTGTGACAATGTACCAAAATTAATATGCTCTTGCAAAAAGAACTCTTTCAGAAGAAGGTTTGCCGGAATAGATGCATTTGCCCTCTTCTTTGCAAACGAATGAGTCCAAAGGAATGCAACGTACGGTTGCTTTGGTCTCCTCTTTGATAAGGGCCTCTGTCTCGGCAGTTCCATCCCAATGGCAGAGGAGGAATCCTCCCTCTTCAATCTTCTCCTTGAATTCTTCCCAAGTATCTACCTTAAATGTATTCTCTTCGCGGAATTTAAGTGCTCTGGCGTAAATATTCTTCTGAATATCATCCATCAATGAGGTGATTCTCTCAACGAGTCCCTCTTGAGAAACCGACTTTTTGGCAAGGGTATCACGACGAGCCAACTCCACAACTCCGGCTGCCAGATCTCTGGGACCAATTACTATGCGTACAGGCACTCCTTTGAGCTCCCACTCGGCAAACTTAAAGCCGGGGCGCAGATTGTCCCTGTCATCCACCTTAACTGATAATCCTGCTGCCTCTAATTCTTTTTTGAGCTCATACATCCTATTCAGAAGCTGACTATGCTCATCTTCTGTCTTGAATATCGGTACCATCACAACATGATACGGCGCAAGCTTGGGGGGAAGTATCAGACCATGATTGTCGCTATGAGTCATAATCAACGCTCCCATCAGACGAGTTGAAACTCCCCAGGAGGTGGCCCATACATAATCAAGACCGCCCTCTTTATTGGCAAACTGTACATCGAAAGCCTTGGCGAAATTCTGTCCGAGGAAGTGAGATGTGCCTGCCTGCAGAGCTTTACCATCCTGCATAAGAGCTTCAATACAGAGAGTGTCCACAGCACCTGCAAAACGCTCCGACTCACTTTTTCGGCCTACCACGACTGGCATAGCCATATATTCACGGGCAAACTGCGCATATATATCCACCATCAGTCTAGTCTCATCTATTGCCTCCTGCTCCGTGGCATGGGCAGTGTGACCCTCCTGCCATAGAAATTCGGCAGTACGAAGAAACAGGCGGGTACGCATCTCCCAGCGAACCACGTTTGCCCACTGATTGCAGAGGATGGGGAGATCCCTCCAGGATTGGATCCAGTTTTTATATGTATTCCAAATAATTGTTTCAGATGTGGGACGAACCACAAGCTCCTCCTCAAGTTTTGCTGAGGGATCGACCACAAGACCGGAGCCATCGGGATCGGCCATCAGACGATGGTGAGTCACAACAGCGCACTCTTTTGCAAACCCCGCTACATGCTCCGCTTCCCTGCTGAGAAATGATTTTGGTATGAAGAGAGGGAAATAAGCATTGACATGACCTGTCTCTTTGAACATTTTGTCAAGCTGATTTTGCATCTTTTCCCAGATGGCATATCCGTAAGGTTTGATCACCATACACCCTCTAACTGCCGACTGTTCAGCCAGATCCGCCTTTAAAACCAGATTGTTGTACCATTGGGAGTAATTTTCTTCCCTATTTGTTACTTCTTTTGCCATTTTTTTGTTGTATTTGGTATAAAAATTGATATATTTGTAATGAAATGCGACTGCAAAAGTACAAAATTATCTAACACAGGAGGTAAAAATGAAAAACAAAGTTTTCTATCTGTTACTTATAGCCGTTACAATGGTGATAAGCTCTTGTGGTACCACAAGTTATTATTCTTCCGCATCATTTGATGACGGCATATACTACAGGCCCACGCGCGAATCAAGGGCTGCAATGGTTGCATCAAACAAAGAGTTGCACGAATCTACAAAGAAACCGCAATCATATATTTTGGAGGACGAGGAAGGTAACTACTACCTTGTGGATGAGAAAACATCTTATGCAGAAAGATTGAGGAAATTTGACAGTCCTACCTACACCTTCTATGTTGATTACGGTGTTTGGAACTCCCCTTGGTACAATCCCTGGTGGGGTTCATTCAGATATCCCTATTACGGTTACCCCTATTATTCATGGTACTCAGGGTGGTATAGCCCCTGGCACACCGGTTGGTATGATCCATGGTACACCGGCTGGAATTATGGCTGGTACGATCCCTGGTACTACGGATACGGCGGATGGTACTACAACTATTGGAATCCCTGGTATTATCACGGATATTATCCAGGACCTGGACATCCTAACAACTACTATCAAGACGTTGCTTACGGCAAACGTTCTGCCGCTGACGGCCAGAGTTTCCGCAACACTCCACGCACAGCAGCATCCGGTAGTTCCATATACACCAGGAGGAGCGAAGGCAGAAGCACTGACAGTTACAATTCGGGCGGAGTATATACGGGCTCACGCAGTAGTTCTGAGTCAAGAAGCGGCACCATCTACCAACGCAGTTCCGGTAGCACCACACGTAGTTCTGGCAGCATAAGTACCGGCACCACACGTTCTTCACGCAACTCCGAAAGTTACAGCACAGGCAGTAGCAGAAGTTCTTCAGGCAGCTACAGTTCAGGCGGCAGCAGAAGTTCTTCAGGCAGCTACAGTTCAGGTAGCAGCAGGAGCTCTTCAGGCAGCTATAGCGGTGGCGGAGGATATAGTGGCGGTGGCGGATATAGTGGTAGTAGCGGAAGTAGCGGTGGAGGTACCGGCGGCAGGAGATAATTCAAAAATCAAAATGTGAACAGACAATGAAAAAGATTACAACCATATTGTTTTCTATCCTGCTGACAACAGGACTTAGTGCTCAGACCGCAGGAGAGGCTCTGACATTCTCCCAGCAACACAATGAGGGTACGGCACGTACGCTTGCCATGGGCAACGCTTTCACAGCTCTTGGGGGTGATTTGGGTGCAATCGTCATTAACCCGGCCTCCAGTGCTATATATAGATTTTCTCAAATCTCTTTAACGCCTTCTTTTATTACAAGCAGTGGCGAAGCCAACTACTTGAATAGTGTTTCCAAAGACTCCTTCACAAGGATGGCCATGTCAAACCTAGGGTTCGTCATGGCATTTGATACAGGCAATTACTCGGGAATTCTCAACTACAACTTCGGAATTACACTCAACCGCACCAATAGTTTTAACTCAATAATGGCCGCTAACGGTACTACTGACGAGTCAACACTTCTGGGTTCCATTGCTTCCGGTCTCTCCGGAGTTCATGTAAATGCGCTGGAGAGTACGGAGTCATATAATGCATTCTACAACAACAACCTCTCATGGCCTGAAGTTCTGGCATGGGAGACATACCTATTGGCCAATACTCCCGATTCAGATTACGACTATATCGGTTCTACTGAAAACATCTATGATGGCAGCATTATTGAAGTGGGTGGCGAACTTCAGCAGAGCTATTACCGCAAAATACATGGTGGTACAAATGCATTTTCCTTTAACTTCGGAGCCAATGTTTCGGATTTCTTCTATTTCGGAGCGAACCTCAACCTCGTAAGTCTAACATACGAGCTGAATGAGAGATATGGTGAAAAAGCTATCAATTCGAGGGATTTTCAGGATGGATTCGAATCCATGACCTCGACCTATTGGCAACGTTCAAACGGCTCGGGTGTTAACTTTCAGGTTGGAGCTATCATTACTCCCCTACCCGGTCTACGTCTTGGTGCCACATTTACCTCACCCACATGGTATGATATGACAGACAACTGGCAGAGAAATATGACCTCATCCTTCGTAAATGGCAATTATTACGATGTAGATTCCCCAGTAGGATCATATAATTATCAGATAAAAACTCCCATGAGATGGAGCGTAGGGGCTGCCTTCACTTTTGGCGATAGGGCTCTTATAAGCGCCGACTACGAGAGTGTAAACTACTCAAGAATAGCTATGGCTGACAACAGTGGCAATAAAGATGTTTTCTCTGAAGAGAACAACGAGATTACGAGATACTTCAAAAGGAGTGATATACTTAGACTTGGAACAGAAGTGTGGCCTCTGAGATTTATGGCTGTCAGGCTTGGGTACAACTATTATAGTTCACCCGATCCCGAGTTTTATGATGCTCAGCAATATATTTCCGGAGGTATCGGATTTAAATTCGGTCAAGGAAGGACCACTCTTGATATAGCATATCGGAGATGCCTCAACAATTACGAAAACTTTACCCTCTACAATGACTATAGCGGAATTGAAGCCCCTGAAGGCACATACACCTTTAGCAGAGGTAAACTCCTGTTTACATTCGGATTTAAATTCTAAAGAATATAGGAGATGGCGTTGGGGCCCTCATTCGACAGAAGGTCGATAATAGAGAGGTTCCCGATGAAACCAAATCTATCGGAGAAGACCTGAGTCCAGGTCTTCTCCTTTTTATATCTGACAAGCAGATTTTCTCCGCGGTACTTTGGCTGTATAATATTACGGAAATCCCCTTCAGGATACTCTTTATGATACTCCGAGGTGAACTCAATCGCTGCCTTGATACCGGTCAATTCGAGACACTTATCCAGCAAAAGAAGATTGAGATCGAAAAGAAAAGTTTTTTTCCGGTCAAGGATCGGAAAAAGATCATCCATATAATACTCGAAAAAGGGAGATGAGTTGTAAGCCGATAAGATAGCCCTCTTATGCTGCTGAAGCCAGGGTCTGCTATAATCTATCCGAACATCGCGAATAGGCACCTTTTGATAGGCCTCCTTGAGTATCGGTATGGAAAGAGACTCCTTGCCTGCTGCCGAACAGATATTGCAACGGTTGCGGTAAGATTGCTTCTGATAGACTTCACACTGCTCAATCAACACCTTTCTGCTACCTGCAATTGCAAAAAAATATTCCACAGGAGGGAAGTATGCGGTAGTCAGAATTGATTGTTCAGATCTAATCATCGAGAGAGTCGCTGGCGCCTTTCTTAACAATACCCCTCTTGGAGTTGGATATGAAATCCAAAATCACCTTTTTAACTGCTGTATCCGAGAAGGCTGATCTTACTCTGGAAACGGCATCGGATACATTCATACCGGAGTCATAGATTACCCTGTAAATCTCACGGATTTCATCAATCTCATCGTGAGTAAAACCCCGGCGTCGCAAACCTACGATATTGATTCCCTCAAAATTGATGGGATTGCGTGCAGCGAGGATATAGGGAGGCACATCCTTCACCACTCCTGTACCACCACCTATCATCACATGGGCGCCGATATGGGAGAACTGGTGGATGAGCGTACCCCCGCCTATAATTGCCCAATCATCGACATCGGTCTCCCCCGCCATTCCCACATAGCTAGAAAAAATACAGTTATTGCCTATACGACAGTCGTGTGCAATATGGACATAGGACATTACAAGGCAGTTATCACCAATTATGGTAGCACATCTGCCGCTTGCAGCCGTGCCACGATTGATAGTAGCACACTCTCTGATTGTTGTATTGTTACCGATAATCACATGGCTTTCCTCTCCCCTGAACTTAAGATCCTGAGGCTCGGCTCCAACTACGGCACCTGCGAAAACTTTACAATTTTCACCCATTTTGACATAATCGAGAATAACGGCATTGGGGCCAATACGGCACCCATCTCCGATCTCTACATTTCCAGCTATATAACTGAATGGTCCTATCTCTACATTTTTACCTATTTTGGCATCAGTATGAACATAGGCACCGGGATATTTATTGTTGTTGATCATAATGGTATAATATTATTTTTTTCAAACATAGTTTTAAGCACAGTGGTGTTTACTGCATGACCGGGCTTACGTGCAATAATTCTGGCTTTGAGAGGATGTCCCGCAAGGGCGAAATCCCCTATAAGATCGAGGAGTTTGTGACGGGCACATTCGTTGTCAAAATGGAGGGTCAGATTGTTGAGATATCCCTCCGGCGCCCTATCAAGATTTTCTACATTAAAAATGCTCTTAAGGCGACTTAGAGTCTTCTCGTCAACATCATTTTCCACGATCACTATGGCGTTATCCATATCCCCACCTTTTATAAGATTGTGGTTGAGAAGGAATTCCAGTTCGTGGAGAAAACAGAATGTGCGGCAGGGGGCTATTGCAGAAGCAAAATCATCACCTTCGGAAAATTGTGCTTTCTGAACCCCCAATACTTTAGAGCCATAGTCAATCTCCACCTCAGCGCTGAAGTTGTCTGCCGGAAGTATTTGCAGGGAAGAGCCTGACTCAATATCCTCGAATGAAAACGGTTCCCTTATCTCAAGGTATCTTCTTGGAGCATCATATAAACGAAGACCATCTGCGAGAAAGGCCTCTGCATAGGGTCTTGCGCTACCATCCAGAATTGGTAACTCTGTACTGTCGATTTCTACCAGGGCGTTATCTATCCCGAGTCCGTAAAATGTCGCAAGAAGATGCTCTATAGTCATTACCTCTATTCCATCCTTACAAATGGCAGTACTTCTGGCAGTGCTTGCAATATTGTGCCAAGATGCCTCAACAAGGGCCTCATCACCGATGTCTGTTCTTTTAAAAACGATACCGTGATCCACCGGCGCCGGAAGGATTGTCATCTTACAATGAAGACCGGTATGCAACCCTTTCCCTTTAAAAGTATAACTCTTTTTAACTGTCTTCTGTCTCTCCTTCATTTCCTTGCACTGGCTTTGAACAAGGCATAAGCCCTCATATAATCTCTGTAACTTATAGCAGGATAGCCCATAAGCGCTTCACCTTCCTTTCTGACATTGCCTATAATTCCACTCTGAGCAGCCAGAGTTGTCTTATCTGCAATAGTAATGTGACCGGCAATGCCACTCTGACCTGCAATAACGCATCCTTTACCCACTTTTGCCGAGCCGGCTATACCACTCAGACCTGCTATGACGGTATTTTCACCTACCTCCACATTATGTCCAATCTGACATAAATTGTCAATCTTGACTCCTCTCCTGATAATTGTGGCGCCCATTGTAGCCCTGTCGATTGCCGTTCCTACACCTATCTCCACGTCATCCTCTATGATGACATTTCCGGTTTGGGGGATCTTACGGTAAGAGCCGTCTTCGCGGGGAGCAAAACCAAATCCGTCAGCACCAATAACCGCATTTGCATGGATAATCACATCCCTTCCGACTACACAATCATGATAAATGCGTACACCAGGATAAATAATAGTGTTATCACCGATTGTAACTCCGTTACCGATATAGACCTGCGGATAGATGTGACAATTTTTACCGATTGTTACTTGTTTGCCGACAAAAGTGCCACGCCCCACAAAAGTGCCACGTCCTATTTTAGATGAAAATGGGCGACAAACAAAAAGGCGGTTACTCCTTGGGCGACTTTTCTTTAGAGTGTTGAAGAGCTCAAGTAGCACCGCAACGGACTCGTAAGCGTTATCAACCTTGATAAGAGTGGCAGGAATCTCCCGACTGGGCTCGAATGACTTGTTGGTCAGCAGAATTGAGGCTTTTGTCGTATATACGTAGTGTTCGTACTTTGGGTTTGCAAAAAAGCAGATGGTACCCGGACGTCCCTGCTCTATTCTGGCAGGAGCAGACACCCTGACTTGCGGATCCCCAACTATCTCTCCCCCCAGGTGTTCTGCTATCTTTTGTGCAGTAATATCCATATATTATTATTTTTCATCTGTAATCTTTTCTAATCATTCATAAAATATGCCAAAAAGATAATAAAAATTTGCCGTTTAATATAGAATTGCTAACTTTGCCGGCGATATAGTGAAAGAGATAGGGGACGTGTAGTCCCCTTATTTTTTAAAAATATCCTAAGGATGATACAAAAAGAGAAGATAGAAGAGATATTAGCAGAGTTTCTCGCACAAAGAAGTGACCTATTTTTGGTGGATGTCAAGGTAAGTAGGGAGAATGATATCGAGATTGTCATTGAGATCGACAAAGGCTCTCTTTCTTTGGACGACTGCGTAAATATCAGCCGTTTTGTAGAATCCAAACTTGACAGGGACGAGGAGGATTTTTCGCTTACAGTAGGTTCTGCAGGCCTTTCAACGCCTTTCAAGGTACTACGTCAGTATCGTAAGGCACTTGGTTCCGAGATTGAACTTAAACTCAAAAACGGAGGACATTTTAAAGGCGTTCTGGCTGCTGCTTCGGAAGAGGGTATTACGTTCGTGACCAAAGTGTCCGAAAAGGTGGAAGGACAGAAAAAGAAAGTGATCATGGAGGTTGTCGAAGAATACACTTTTGACCAAATCAAATCGGCAAAACCCGTTATTAAATTTGATAAGTATAAAAATAGATAAAAATAATAATCAAAATGGAAGGTTTAAACCTAGCCAGCACATTTGCTGAATTCAAAGATCAGAAAAACATAGACAGGGCCACTATGATGGGAGTGCTCGAAGAGGTATTCCTATCACAGCTCAAAAAGATGTATAGCGAAAATAGTGACTTCGACATCATCATCAATATTGACAAGGGTGACCTCCAGATTTTCTGGAACAGAGAAGTTGTGGAAGAGGTTACCGATCCCATGACAGAGATTTCTTTCGAGGATGCCAACAAAATTGACGAATATGAGCTGGGAGAGGAGTGTTCTGTAGAGATCAAGCTCGCAGATTTCGGACGCAGGGGCATTCTCAACCTCAGGCAGAGTCTTTCCGGACGCATTATGGATATTGAGAAAGCGAACCTCTACAACAAGTATAGCAATAAGATCGGAGATCTTTTTGTGGGTGAGGTTTACCAGGTATGGAAGCGAGAGGTTGTACTTAGAGATGATGAAGGAAATGACCTTATTCTTCCTAAAGAGGAACAGATTCCCGGTGATTTTTTCAGGAAGGGAGATACTGTAAGGACAATTATCAAAGAGGTTAAATTCAATAACAGCAACACTCCCGTAATTATCCTCTCACGTACATCTACGGACTTTCTCGCAAGACTTTTTGAACAGGAAGTTGCGGAGATTTTTGAAGGTCTGATTACCATTAAGAAAATCGTCAGAATACCTGGTGAAAGAGCCAAAGTTGCAGTAGAGTCATATGACGAGCGCATCGATCCGGTAGGAGCCTGCGTGGGTGTAAGAGGTAGCCGTATACACAGTATTGTCCGCGAATTACGCAACGAAAACATAGACGTTATCCCCTGGACAAACAACAAGTCTCTGCTCATCACCAGAGCACTCAGTCCGGCAAAAATCTCCTCAATGACCTTTAACGAAGAGGCAAAACAGGTGAATGTCTATCTCAAACCCTCCGAGGTTTCCCTTGCTGTTGGTAAGGGCGGCAGTAACATTAACCTTGCCGGTGAACTTGTTGGCTATAAACTTGAGATTTACCGCGATGACGACGGCCTTGAACCTGAGGAGGATGTATTACTCACAGAGTTCAGTGACGAGATTGATATGTGGATTATAGAGCAACTGCAGAAAATCGGATGCGACACTGCCAAGAGTGTTTTGGCTCTTTCAGTGGAAGATATCGTGCAAAGAGCAGACCTCGAAGAAGAGACCGCGATTGAGGTGCAAAAAATCCTCAGAGCAGAATTTGAAGAGTAGTTTTAACAAATAATAATATCGGGAGAAAATATATGTCAGATCAGAAACAATACAGGATAAAACAAGTAGCGACGGCCTTTAACATTTCCACAGGCACATTGCTCGAATTTCTTGAAGAGAAAGGACATGGAAGCGACCTGACCATCGCGTCCAAAATTTCACAGGATATCTACGATATAGTTGCAGAAAAATTCGGACGGGATAAGGCCATTAAGGAGGACGCAGTGGAGGCAGCAAAGAAAGTAAGGCAAATGACCAGGATGGATCACCATAAGGAGCAAGAAGAAGAGCCTGTCAAGGAGGTCATAATAACGAGCAAAGTGCTGTCAAGCCCGGATAAACAGGTAAAAACTCCCGAACCTGTACCTGAAGAGACAGCCACCGTGATTAAGCCGGAAACCCCGAAGATCAAGGTCATAGGAAAGATTGATCTAGACGAGATAAAACCAAAAACCAAAGCTAAAGCCAAACCAAAACAGGAAAAGGTAGAAACTCCGAAAGCAGAGCCCGAAAAGGCACCTGCAACACCTGTTGAGCCTGAAACGAAGAAAAAAGCTCCCACAAAAAAGAGCGTTGCTCCCACAAAGGAAGAAAGGCCAAAAAGGAAAGCAGATATAAGGCACACAGAGCGTAAGCTTCCCGGTCTGACAGTGGTTGGCAAGGTTGATATCTCCCAATTTGAAAAAAAGGAAAAAACCAAGAGCGATGACAAGAGCGAACCACAGACTGAGAGGAGAAGCAAAGGCAAGAGGGAACGCATCCAAAACAGCAAAAGGGTAGATGTCACTAAGGCACATCAAGAACACAAAAAACAAAAAGAATCTCCAAGCGGAGGTAGAGGTAAATACAGCAAGAAGGATCGCTTCAAATCAGTACGCCCTGAAGTCGATGAAGACGAGGTACAGAAGCAAATCAAAGAGACCTACGCTCGTATGACCGAGGGCAGGGGAAAGACCAAAGGATCAAGACGTCGCCGTGAAAAGAGGGAAATAATTTCTCAGAAAGCACAGGAAGAACAGATCCTTCAAGAACTCTCCAGTAATATTCTCAAGGTAACCGAGTTTGTTACAGCAAACGAGCTTGCAATCTTAATGAATAATACTCCGGTAACAAAGGTTATAGAGGCCTGCATGAACCTGGGAATGATGGTTTCCATCAACCAGCGTCTTGACGCAGAGACTCTGGTGCTTGTGGCAGAGGAGTTCGGATACGAAATAGAGTTTGTGACAGTGGAAACCCAGGGTGCCATCGAGCAGGAGGAAGACAAAGAGGAAGATATGGTTGAACGTCCGCCTATCGTTACCGTTATGGGCCACGTGGACCACGGAAAGACTTCGCTGCTTGACTATATCCGCAAGGCAAATGTGATTGCCGGTGAGGCAGGCGGTATTACCCAGCACATAGGTGCTTACAATGTAAAACTTCCTTCCGGCAGACGTATCACATTCCTCGATACTCCCGGTCACGAGGCATTTACCGCTATGCGTGCACGTGGAGCCAAGGTCACAGACGTTGCCATCATTATCGTTGCCGCTGACGACGCTATAATGCCCCAGACAGTCGAAGCCATCAGCCACGCGCAAGCAGCGAGTGTGCCGATGGTATTTGCAATTAATAAAATTGACAAACAGGGAGCAAATCCTGAGAAAATTAAAGAGCAGCTCGCAAATATGAATATCCTCGTAGAGGATTGGGGTGGCAAATATCAATGCCAGGAAATCTCTGCCAAGAAAGGTATTAACATCAAAGAACTACTTGAGAAAGTACTACTAGAGGCAGATCTGCTCGAACTGAAGGCCAACCCCGACAAGCGTGCTATTGGCAGCGTCATCGAGTCCTCACTCGATAGGGGCCGCGGTTATCTCGCCACGGTGCTCATTGAGTCAGGTACATTGAGACTCGGTGATGTCATGCTCGCAGGATGTTACACCGGCCGTGTAAAAGCTATGTTCAATGAACGAGGACAGCAAATCACTGAAGCGGGTCCCTCAACACCCGTATCAGTGTTAGGTCTGAACGGAGCCCCTACTGCTGGTGACACCCTCAACGTTCTCGAAGATGAAAAGGAAGCACGTGATATTGCAAATAAGAGAGAACAGCTGATACGTATCCAGGGCATCCATACCCAACCTCACATTACTCTCGAGGAAATCGGGCGTCGTATCGCGCTGGGCAATTTCAAGGAACTCAATATCATCGTGAAGGCCGATGTGGACGGCTCCGTGGAGGCTCTTGCAGACTCCCTCATCAAACTCTCTACAGAAGAGGTTCAGGTCAAGGTAATCCACAAAGCCGTTGGCGCTATTTCGGAGAACGACGTAATGCTTGCTTCTGCATCTAACGCGATAATTATCGGCTTCCAGGTTCGTCCTTCAATGGAAGCGCGCAAACTGGCTGAAAGCGAAAGCATAGAAATACGTATCTACTCCGTGATTTACGATGCTATCGAAGAGGTTAAGAGCAGTATCGAAGGTATGCTCGCCCCCTTGGAGAAAGAAGAAGTTACTGCCACTGCGGAGGTGCGCGAGATTTTCAAAATTTCCAGAGTCGGCACCATTGCCGGTTGTATGGTGAAGGAGGGCAAACTGACTCGCACTGCTAAAATAAGAGTAATCCGAGACGGCATTGTGATCTATACAGGAAAACTCGGGTCGCTCAAGCGATTTAAAGATGATGTCAAGGAGGTCGCTGCAGGATTTGACTGCGGTCTGAACATTGACGGATATAATGACATCAAAATCGGTGATGTCATTGAGGCTTACACCATAGTCGAAATCAAGCGTAAGCTCTAATTGGACAAGAGTGATAGCAGATCCCGGGAGTGCCATACGGCGTTTCCGGGATTTTCTTTATTGGAAGGATCGTAGTAAAAACTATCTATTCCAAAGTTAATGGCGCCTTCGATATCATTGGGATAGTCATCTCCGATCATAATTGTGCGGGATTTTATATTATCATCAATCTCCACGCCTTCACCGCAAAGGGCCTCAAGTGCCTTGTGGAAAATAAGCGGATCCGGTTTGTGGACTCCTACCTCTTCCGAAATCATAACTGCGCTAAAAAAATGATCGATTTTAGAGATCCGAAGTTTACGATATTGCACCTCTTTGAAACCGTTGGAGACAATAGCCATCTTACCGCCACGTACAGCAATGGCCTCAAGCACTTTGCGCGCTCCTGGCATAAGAATATCACCGAGAGCCATAAAATCGAGATACTCCTTACCCATCTGTTCTGCAGCATCAACATCATCTATACCATAATGATCCCTCAAAGTTTGATGGAAACGCTCACGCCGCAGATATTCTTTGGCAATAATTCCAGCCTCATAATCATCCCAGAGACGACGGTTGATCACTTCATATCTTTCGAAAAAAATCTCCCTCTCTCCTATCGGGAGATCCCATTTATCAAGCAGCATATGCATTGCTGCAAGGGCATTAGCGTCAAAATCCCAGAGAGTCCTGTCAAGGTCCAGAAGAAAATAGTCGTACCTCTCTATTATCATCGGCTACCTGCAGTAATAGTCTATCATTCTTTGAATTGCAGCGTTGCATACCGGGCAGAAACCCTCAGCTGTATTGCTTTTCATACGACAATCATAATAGGGTCTAAAAATCCCTTTTGCGGAGTACCCGCCTCCTTCGAATGCTCCCACTACACCTTTGTATGTCTCTTCATTGGGTGTGGGTAGAGGAGTACCCTCTTCTACCATAGAGGCCCATTTTGTAGAGAAGTTTGCCATTGTGGTCAAGTTGGGCTCCCAAGGCTCAACCGACATGTCATACATATTCTCATAGGCGACTTCCGAATCGTAATATTCATCACCAAGGCCGGCAAAACTGTGTCCGAATTCGTGTACAAGGACCTCAGCTTCAAATTTGTTGTCCGACATACCCAGGCCATAATAATTATAAATACCGCCTCCACCATATTTATCGACATTTACGATGACATAAATGGCATCACAGGGAGCATTTGAGACCAGCTGCGCCACCTTTTTGTGATCCGGAGCAGTGAGATACCTATCTATGAAGAAGGTATAGAAATGGGAGTCGGCAGCGGTATTTTTCCAGATATTCTGATGGGGTATATCGGTACCTGAATCGACAGAAATGGACTCAACAGCCCAGACATTGAAATCATTTTTGCGCGATTTATAAGGTTCGATGTCAAAGAGATAGCCGGTAAATTTTTCCACATCAAGACGGTATTTTTCCATTTCCTCTGCCGTGTAACCTTCAGCAACAAAAACCAGGTCAACTTTATTTTCCGAAGGACCGTTATACAACACCTTCACCACCTCAAAATCATTTTCCTTATCACGGTTGATGGAGAGATCTTCCGGATCAATTTCGCAACTGAAAAGTTGTGACATTTCTCCACTCTTTTTGATTCTCTCCGATATAACAATTCTTACCTTATTTTTAGGATAGGGTATTCTCAATGAGTTGGAAAAAGCTTTATCTACCTTAAAAGCCTCCGGAGTAGTCCTCCACTCAGCAAAAAGAGAGCAGAAACCCTGAGAAAAGATCTTTTTTCCGTCAGTAGTATATACATCAATTGCATACTCACCATAGTCGAAATCGGGCAGTAAATGCTCTCTGGTACCACTCCACTCCTTCTCAAAGTGAAGTCCGTCCAGATATACACTCTGGGTTTGTGAGTTGCCGGCGAACATCAGATCAATTCTGAGCCTATCCGGAGTGAAATAGTCACTATATTTTCCCTGTGCGCTGCAGGAAGTAGTAAACAGAACCAGCATCAGGGCTGTAATATTTAAAAAACGTTTCATATCGATTATGAGTTAAATTCCTGTATAGTTATGCGGCGTAATCGCTCTAAGCTCTTTCTTTACCTCTTCCGACACATTGAGAGTATCAATGAAAGCGGCTATGGAAGCAGCGGAAATGTGCTCATTGCCGCGGGTAAGCTCCTTGAGAGTTTCGTATGGATTGGGATAGGCCTCTCTACGGAGGATTGTCTGGATGGCTTCTGCTACTACAGCCCAGTTCGCCTCAAGATCCACTTCGAGTGCAGAACGGTTGAGTATGAGTTTATCTACTCCCTTTAGTATAGATTTGAGAGCCAGCAGCGAGTGAGCCAAAGGCACTCCAACATTGCGGAGTACAGTGGAGTCGGTAAGATCACGCTGCATCCTGGATATTGGAAGTTTTGCCGCCAGATGTTCATAGAGGGCATTTGCCACTCCGAGATTGCCTTCGGCATTCTCGAAATCGATAGGGTTGACCTTGTGCGGCATTGCTGAAGAACCCACCTCTCCAGCTTTCACCTTCTGACGAAAATATTCCATCGAGATATAGGTCCAGATATCGCGACAAAGGTCAATAAGTATGTTATTTATGCGTTTAAGGTTGTCAAATAGAGCTGCAAGATTGTCGTAATGCTCAATCTGTGTTGTGGGATAAGAACGCTTCAGTCCCAAGATATCCTCCACAAAGTGTACTGCAAAATCATTCCAGTCAATGGAAGGATAGGCTACATGGTGAGCATTCATATTACCTGTAGCACCTCCGAATTTAGCAGAATAAGGGAGTGCTGTAAGCTGCGATTTCTGTTCATCCAGACGTGCAACAAAGACGCCAATCTCTTTGCCGAGTCTCGTGGGAGAGGCAGGCTGACCATGAGTTCGGGCAAGCATCGGTACCTGTGCCCATTCCTGCTCCATCTTTCGGAGAAGAGAAATAAGGGTATCCAGAGTGGGCATATATAGATCTCTGATGCCTTCGAGAAGTGAAAGAGGTGTAGCAGTATTATTGATATCCTGCGAAGTGAGTCCGAAGTGAACAAATTCGACATATCGCTCCAAGCCCATCTTTTTGAACCTTTCCTTAATAAAATATTCGACCGCTTTCACGTCGTGATTAGTGATCTTTTCAATAGCCTTGATCTCGGATGCATCTTTGAGAGTGAATTCCTGATAGATTTTCCGCATAGCGGGAAAAAGCGAAGGGTGAACCCCCACGAGCTGGGGCAGAGGAATGGCACACAGCGCAATAAAATATTCAATCTCTACCCTCACCCTGTAACGGATAAGCGCAAATTCGGAAAAACAATCAGCAAGTTGCTCAGTCTGAGCACGGTATCTGCCATCAACGGGCGAGATTGAAATCAAAGGGTCCAGCATAATCTTTTATTATATATAACCTACAAATGTACTTATTTATTTCAAAAAATCATACAGAGTAACGCACCCGCGGGCTGCTGCCACATCATGTACCCTCAAAATATCAGCTCCCGCCAGCAATGCCTGAAGATGGAGTGCTGAAACTGCTTCCAAAGACTCTTCAGGAGTGATGCCTAGGGGCTGGTATATCATTCTCTTACGAGAAATACCCACTAAAATCCTCCTGCCACATGTCTTCAATTCCGGTAATCCTTTGAAAAGACGATAGTTGTCCTCAATACTCTTGGAAAATCCGAAACCGGGGTCGAGGATCCAATCTCTTATACCTAAACTCGTCGCCCTTTTGCCGAAATCTTTAAAATATGCTGTAACATCTTCTACTATATCTCCATACTCATAATGGTCGTGCATCGTTACACAATCTCCCCTGCGGTGCATTGCGATATACTCAAGATCGAGTTCGGCAACCATCTCCAGCATTTTCGGATCTTCCTCTCCTGCCGAAATGTCATTTACAACAAAAGGTCCTGCAACATCATACACTCTTCTCACGATATCTCCTCGGTAAGTATCTACCGAAAACCTCACTCCCGCGAAACGGGAGGAAAAAAGTTGCACCACAGGCGACAAACGCTCCCATTCCTGCTCCAGCGAGACCTGTGCCATATTGGGACGAGTGGAAACGGCACCGATATCTATGCTATCTGCACCTTGTTCCAGCATTGTCTCAACCCTTGCAATAAAGGCATCTTTCTCTTTAGCACGACTTTGCGCAAAAAAGGAGTCGTCATTGACATTGACAATTCCCATAATTTCTACTCTCTGTTTTTCCATAATCCGAAGATATAAATTAACTTTGCGGGACGAAACACAAAGATAGACATTTATGCTGATAGTACTAGAAGGACTTGATGGAGCGGGCAAATCTACACAACTCAAGATGGTTTCCAATTATATGGAATCCCGTGGAAATAAGGTCGAATATCTCCACTTCCCAAGATTTGATGCTCCGGTTTTCGGAGATCTTATCGCAAGATTTCTCAGGGGAGATTTCGGCTCGATAGAGCAGGTACATCCCCAACTTGTGGCTCTTCTATTTGCAGAGGACCGCAGGGATGCAGGCCCAATGTTGCGCAAATGGCTCGATGAGGGACGATGCGTGATTCTCGACAGATATTATTACTCCAACATCGCATTCCAGTGCTCCAAACTTGAATCTGCCAAAGAGGCGCGGCTCCTCAGGGATTGGATTATTGATGTAGAACTCGGATATTTTTGTATTCCTGTACCAGATCTTAACCTATTCCTTGATGTACCTATCAAATTTGTAGATTCCAAGCTCAGTGCCTCTCGCCATGGGAATGACCGCGCCTATCTTGAAGGTAAAAACGACATACACGAGGCCAACATCGCTTTCCAGGTTAAGGTAAGAGATATCTATCTAGAGCAATGTACTCTAGATGAAAGTTTTAAGAGAATCGACTGTAGTGATGCGAGTGGCAATATGCTTCCTGCAAACGACATTTTCATTAAAATACGCAAAGAGATAGAGACATTGTCATGAAATTATCAAAAGCTCTGTGCCGGCTTATATTTGGACTCACATTCATACTTTCAGGTTTTCTTAAGCTTACCGATCCCATTGGCACGGGACTGATCATCAAGGAATATCTCGCAGTATTCCATATAGGATTCTTGGATCCCGCTGCTATTGGACTTGGGATTGCACTTTCGACGGTGGAGTTTATTATTGGTATCTCCATTCTCCTGGGACTAAGAATGAGATTTTTCACCTGGCTGGGGCTTGGCTTTATCTCCCTTTTTACACTGCTCACACTCTATCTGGCCATATTCAATCCTATTACAGATTGCGGGTGTTTCGGTGAGGCGATCCACCTGACCAATTGGGAGACGTTCTACAAAAATCTTGTACTGCTGACCTGTGCACTAGTGCTCTTTTTAAACCGCAAAAGCTTTATCCCCATTGCACACGCTGCTTTCGAGTGGGTGAGTGTAGGACTTTTCCTAGGTGTTGCACTCCTGATTGCAATTCCGACCTATTACAATATTCCACAGATTGATTTCACTGCTTACAAAGTGGGGACAGATCTAGATGTACTGGTCAAGGAGTCACATGCTGAATATGAAACTATTTTTTTGTACTCGAAGGATGGCAAGCAAAAGGAGTTTGAGATAAACAATCTGCCCGATTCTACCTGGACATTCATCGATTCAAGAACTGAGCTGATTTCCGGTTCAGTGGAGTTGGCACAAGTGGACATCTCGCTCAGAGATACAACCGGCGAGTACTGCACTGAGATACTCTGGCAAGAGGGGCCTTTAGTGGCGGGAGTAATTTGGGATCCTGAAGATATGACTCCATATAGGTGGTTTAATCTGGCTCTGCTGAAGTCTGAAGCGCTTTCAGCGGGCAGCCGGTTTATACTCCTGAGTGCAACCAGAGAATTTAAAAACAATCCAGTGGAAATATTTTTCCCTCAGGATATCATCTACACTGCAGACCGTAAAGCACTGATGACACTTGTGCGCTCCAACGGAGGAGGGGTCTATTTTGACAACGGAACAATCATCCATAAATGGGCCTCTCGCAGAATTAATGCTAAAAGAGTATCAGACATTCTTTCGGAAGATAGCGACCAGGTGGTTCTGAATGACTCCATCCACCAGCGCCTCTATATCAACATTCTGCTAATCAGCATCATCCTAATCGTAATTCTGATGAGATATTTCTGCAAATTTTTCTATACGCACAAGGAATAGAACTACTTAAATGCTTGTTCGCTGAGGCCTGGGCCGTCTAGAGCCAACTTGCGGAAATAATCCGGCACTTCCCTTCCCAAGAGTGAATCCACATAGAGTTTGGCGATATATTGCGACAGCATAAATCCATGTCCACGCATACCCATAAAGAGTCCTCTTGACGGATCTACAATGTAGCGTGGCTCGATATAATATCCGCTCCACATGGCCTGGAAGCTCATTCCCCGCAATTGCGGGATCCAATCTGAAAAGACCTCAGCCACTATCTCGATAAACTCCCTGGTACCCACTTTTAGATTCCTGAATGTATCAGTTGCATCATTCGTAGGCGAAGCACATCCGATAATCTGGCCCGTATCTGCCAGTTGCTGGCCGTAAACCGCCGAGAATCCCTTGTATTTACGGCGATCAATAAGCATATCGAGAGGAGCTCCATTCTTACCCAACAGAGGCAGACGCTTGGTTATGAAAGCCTGATGACGCACAGGGAACAATCCGGTTTCGATACCAAGTTGTTTTGCAAATTTTTCCGCATTCGCGCCAAGCGCGTTGACGAAGATTTCAGTCTGATACCTAACATATTTACCGTCAGGATGTTTTACAAGCAATTCGTAGAGATCACCATTTTTCGAAACATTTACAAGTTGCGTATTTTCAAACACCGTACCTCCTGCCTCAATTCCTAAGTGGCGCACCAAATCGATGGTACGGCCCGGAGAGGCTTGCCAGCAATCCCTCGATATGAGTGCATGACTGTAGATATCCAGATTCGGGTTGAAATAATCCGATATTTCGCGTTGAAAATCCTTTTTCTCCACCATATAGGCATCCGACCATGCGATGGAGGCCTCCAAGGCCTTGTAATTGGCCTCGTCGTGTGCAAAACTTATATATCTTATAAGTCTAAAATCTATCTCACCTTTAGTGTCAAGATCTTTGAAAATCTCGAGATTATGTTTTGCAATATCCGCAAGTGCAGGCAGTGAAAAAGCAGGACGACCACCGGCGATATTTCTCCATGAACTGCCGTGATCCATATTGATTAAAACAGGCTCAAATCCCGCCTCAGCCAGATATCTGAATGTTGCACTTCCGGCTATTCCGCCACCGGCGACAAAAGCACCTACCTTAACTGGGGATTGTTTTGTAAAGCGGTCGGAGGTAATGAATGTTCCACTACCTTCTCGGTTAGAAACTGCACCGATTTCAACCAAATTAGCCATAGGACCTCTGGGAGTAAACTCACCAATTACCTCTATTCCATGGTTGCGAAGTGCCTGACGTGCCCTCTGCAGGCATCTGCTACCTCTGCAGACTCCCATACCTATACGGGTGATATGCTTGAGCTCTTGAGCTGTGATGCTGGTACGATTGCCCATCATTTTCAGGAGCTGTTCAAGGTTTACATCTTCACAGTGACAAATGAAAGTATCAGCCAAAGCCTTTTCATCCAAATCCCCCCTGGATACCTGCTTCAACTCCAGGGGCTCCGGATAGTGCTCTTTAACTATAAATCCGCGCACTTTGAGCAGATCCTCGGGAGAACTCTCATCATATATTTCCTTGGCCGTAACAATAGCTACATTCGTGCGATTGGGCTTTATAAGGATACGATCGATGATACCCTCTCCCACCTTTTGTCCGTCGTTATCCACGAGGAAAACCTCACTGCCACTTTCCACGGCATATTCAATGGGCAGATAGAGCCGTCTGCGATCAGTAAGGTAACCGAAGATCGCAAGTCCCGGACACTGTGATACACACTCCATACATCCGATACACTTATCGTAATCGATAAAAGGCACGGTAGAAGTGGAACTCTTGGTGATAGCCCCGTGTCTACAGGCAAAAGAACAGGGATTGCAGGCAAAGCCGTAGAGACAATCCATCAGAACAAAACCCCTCTCCGCCATACGCTCAGCGGAAGGCTTACGTGGCTCATCTAGAATCCGTTTAGGATGCTGCTGAGAATCTATATATTCCTTTGAAATGGTAAGATATTCATCATAATTAATTCTATACCCGAGTGCTTGCATAATCTCATATGCACACTGGCGGCCCCTAAGCACCGCGGAAGTACCTTCTCCGATACGCACTGCATCGCCCACTCCGTGACAGGCAAGCCCGAAGATCTCCTGTCCTTTGCGCAGCAGCTGGTTGTCGGGATTAAGTCCGGTACAGATATTAATACAGTCGATACCTTCTATGCGGCGTTCCGTACCAGGAATCGCCTTGAAATTTTCACATCTGGCGATGATGGCACCGGTAATGCCACTGCGATCTTCATTGGGGATAGCCTCAAGCAAAATATGAGAGGTCATTATCGGAATTCCAAGACGACGTACGCGATTGGCCTGGACAGGGAATCCTCCCTCGTGAGGCATAGCCTCGATAATCGCCTTTACACGGGCGCCCGCCTGCATTGCCTGATATGAAGTAAGATAACCTATATTACCGGCACCTACGGTAAGAATATTCTTTCCAAGTAGTGTATATTCTTTGTTCATCATCCTCTGAACCACAGCTGCAGTATACACTCCCGGTACATCATCATTTTTCAGAGGAGGCATAAATGGTAATGCTCCCGTAGCTATCACAAGCTGTTCCGCCTCAACATAGAATACTTCCTGGGTAACGATATTCTTGACGGCAATAAGTTTGCCTTCAAGAATATCCCATACGGTACAATCAAGAAAAATCCCTTCCTTGGAATCTCCGGCAAGGGTTTGTGCTATATCAAATCCTCTCATTCCTCCGAACTTGCGTTCACGCTCAAAGAAAAAGAACTGGTGTGTCTGCATCAGAAACTGGCCGCCTATCTTGTCATTGTTGTCGATAACCAGATTGTCAACCCCCGCTTTGTTGAGCTCTTCACGCACCGCCAAACCTGCAGGGCCGGCTCCGATTATAGCTACTGTCGTACGATAGGTGCGTTTGAGGGAGTCAGTACGAAAAATCTCAGGTACCGACGCCATCACCCCTTTTTCCCCTACAGAATTAGCATCTCCGATACGTTCGACAACTTTGACACCGTCGACTTTTGTTATACATATTCTGCGAATTGTGCCATCAACTAACATTTCACAAGCACCGCATTTACCTATGCCACATTCCATAGAACGATGACGACCTAAAAGACTATGCTGGTGAATAGGGTATCCTGCCTGGTGAAGTGCTGCAGCGATGGTATGGCCTCTTTGTCCACGTACAGGAGTGCCTTCAAATAGAAATTCCACAAGATCTTCCTGTGGAATATCCAGAATGGGGTGATTTGTTATTTTATACATAAAACCAAGTGCATTAAGAATCGCCAAATTTAGCCTTTTTTTATAGAAAAAGAAACTTTTTCAATTTAGTCTGTTTCAACACGGATAGTTTGTAGTAAAGAAGATATCTTGCGGTTGTCTAAAACTAAATTAAAATGGAGGTAAATAATGAAAAGATTTGTGCTGATGGGGGTTTTATTCTCCATCCTTTTGGCATCCTGCACCAGGAGTGCCTTTCAAGAAGGTCACGCATCGCTCTCCTTCTCTTTTGCTGCTCCGCTGAAAACCACCGTTACGAAAGCCGGAGCTCTACCTGACACCAACTCATTTATCTTGCTGGTCAAAAGCAACACCGGAGAGACGCTCTACAACGGACTATACGGAGCCCGACCTGCAGAAATTGTAGTACCGGCAGGCACCTACGAGGTCTCTGTACGCTCAATTGACTTTGATAAGCCCGCATTTGAGTCACCCCAGTATGGTGACAGCAAGGTCATCGTTGTCTCAAATGGCGAAAAGGTCTCCGTGGCCTTTCTCTGTAAACTGCTCAATTCTGGAATAAGGTTCTCCTTTTCAGAAAACTTTCTTAAAAAATATAACAACGGATATCTTTTGCTGGAACAGGAGGCCGGCGATCTGGAGTATCTCTTCACAGAGAATCGCACCGCTTACCTCAAAGCAGGCAATGTGAGTATCTGCAACAAAACCACATCGGCCAGTGAACCACTTTTCAGTCGTACTTTGGGGGCCGGTGAAATCTACAATATTACACTTGATGCATCATCCGCCGAATCCGGTTCGGAATTCACAATAGAAGTGGACACCACAGCTGTGTACATCAATGAAAAGGTGGTCATAGGGGAAGAGTTTAGCGGAGCTGACGGCAGCAGCACACAAAAGGCCGTTTCGGTCTCTCAAGCCAAAAATCGTATTGGCGATACACTCTGGATGTGGGGATACATAGTGGGCGGCGACATGAGTTCATCATCGGTGACATTTGTCGGCCCATTTACCAAGGATTCTCACATTGCCATCGCAGAAAACGCCTCTGAAAAGAGCCGTGATGCCTGCTTTTCGGTAGAGCTCTCAAAAACTGCCGTTAAAAGCGCCTTAAATCTGGTCTCAAATCCCTCAAATCTCGGACGTAAGGTATTTCTCAAGGGAGTTGTCGTCGAATCCTATTTTGGCCTCAACGGCCTGAAAAAAGTCTCGGAATATGCTTTTATGGAGAATTGATTGGTGCG
>Ga0209510_1000455_pt1 | contig 57241 bp, 50 predicted proteins | sample BiotimSIPDNA_FD_185749 | JGI IMG/M metagenome (GOLD analysis project Ga0209510, IMG submission 185749) | Anaerobic biogas reactor microbial communites from Washington, USA - Biogas_R1 time_0 SIP DNA (SPAdes) (version 2) | ecosystem: Engineered > Bioreactor > Anaerobic > Unclassified | place...
GTTTTTAAGATATACTGCGGGGTGGAGCAGTTGGTAGCTCGTTGGGCTCATAACCCAAAGGTCGTCAGTTCGAGTCTGGCCCCCGCTACTAAGAAGACTGTCACGAGAGTGACAGTCTTTCTTTTTTATATCTGTCAGATTTTCAGATATGATTGGTTTGCTCCTATTCCAGTTACTCAAAGGTAACTCGTCCCGTCACTCAAAGATGTTTTGCATTTCAGCTTCAAATTCTGAACAGCTTTTACTTCCGTCTTTAACAAGATTCCAGGGTGTTTGTGTTTCAATTCGCTATTTTGAACCGGCTCCTCTCAAAGCTCTGATTTGATTTTTCCTTTTTAAGCGTCTTGTAAATTCACACGTTTATGACGGAGGCTATTATACCTGACCCGATTTATTCCATTCCCTGAGACTTATTCCCTTCTTTTAGGTTGTTAATCTCTTCTTTTAGTTCGCCGAGCATCCTCATAATCGCGATATTATCGCCCTGGACTTCTCCTTTGGCGAATTCCCTTGTTGCTATGCTACAGGCAAACTCCCATATCTCGTAGATATCTGCAAGGTGCACCCTGTAGGAATGATATAGTGCATTGTCGGGACTCAGTTCAAGTTCATCACCCACCCTTGCCTGCAATCTCTTGTAGGTTATACCCTCGTTGCGGGTGATAAAGACATAGGTCTTGCCTGCCTTAAGATCATCGATGCTTTCTACATACCTGCCGATTATATATGATCCGTCGGGATGGGGAGGCATGGAGTCACCCTCTGCCGGGAAGGCTCTGTACTTGCCCGGCCCCAGGAAGGGAATTGAGATGGTTTGCAGGCTCTCTATGTATTCGGGATCAGCATAGCCCTGCAGGTAGCCCATGGTGGCCCTGTGAGGCACCAGTTCTATAACATTAGCACCGTGCCTGTCCACCTTGACGGGAAGCAGTATGCGGTTGTCAGGCAACTTAAGTATCTCATTCAGGGAGTACTTTCGCAGATCCACCGTGACCAAAAGGTCTATACTCACGTTGTAATAGCGCGACATACGAACAAGTATGTCGATTGGGGGCTCGGAGGCCCCATCTTCATATTTCGCATAACGGCCGCGTGTGATCATCAGATCGTCAGCTACCTTCTGTTGCGAGTAATCGAGGCGATTGCGCAGATAGCGTATGTTATCAGCCAGTAAAGACATTGCTATGAATTATATCAACAAATATAAGATATTTTGATACAAACGATAGTAGTTTTGTTAAAAAGTTTTGGGGCTATTTAGTATGGAACGCACTATTGTTCATTGTGATCTGGATACATTCTTCGTGTCTGTGGAGCGGCTTATCAACGGCAGTCTGGTAGGAAAACCTGTGTTGATAGGGGGCAGTTCCGACCGTGGCGTAGTGTCGGCCTGCAGCTATGAAGCACGCCGCTTTGGGGTGCACTCTGCAATGCCCATGAGGCTTGCAAAGCAGCTTTGTCCCGAAGCCATATTGATACGTGGTGACATGGAACTCTATGCAAAATATTCCAATATGGTCACCGAGATTATCGAGGAGACTGTGCCTGTCGTTGAGAAGGCAAGTATCGATGAGCACTACATAGACATGACCGGCATGGACCGCTTCTTCGGGTCGTGGAAGCTGGCGCAGGAGCTGCGCAGGCGCATAATAAAGGAAACGGGGCTCCCAATATCCCTTGGTTTTTCGGTCAACAAGACGGTTAGTAAGATTGCAACCGGTGAGGCCAAACCCTGTGGTGAACGCAGGGTAGAGAAGGGTACTGAGAAGGGCTTTCTGGCACCTTTGTCTATACGCAAGATTCCGGGTATAGGCGAGAAGACCTATCCTCTGCTACGCAATATGGGGATCTCGCAAATACGTACCCTGCAGGAGATGGATGCGCTGACTCTCAGACGGGTACTTGGACAGAACGGGGTGGTTATATGGAACAAGGCCAATGGCGTAGACAATAGCGAGGTCATACCCTTTCACCAGAATAAGAGCATAAGCAAGGAGCATACCTTCGATCAGGATACTATTGACATGGTGCAGCTAAGGAAAATAATGCTGTCGATGGCTGATGAACTGGCCTTCGACCTGCGCAGGGACGGACGACTTACTTCATGCGTGACTGTCAAGATACGCTACAGCAATTTTGACACTCACACGATGCAGGCCAAACTGCCCTATACGGCATCCGAACGTCTTATCTCTGAAAAGGTACTGGAGCTGTTTAATAAACTTTACAGTCGTCGCATGTTGATTCGTCTGATAGGGGTGAGGCTGAGCAACCTTATATGGGGAGCCCAGCAGCTCGACCTCTTTGAGGACAGGATAGAGGATATCAACCTGTCCAGGGCTATAGACAGGATTAGGATTAAATATGGTCATCAGGCCATAGTGAGAGGCTTTGCACTTTGACACACACGCTTATGTTGCTGAGTCTTCATAGTTACTACAGCCTCAGGTACGGTACCCTGAGCATAGAAGCCCTGATCGAAGGTCTGACGGCTTATGGGTATGATACTGCTGTACTTACGGATATCAATAACTCATCGGCCGTTATTGAGTTTGTAAGGCAATGCCAAAAAGCAGGCATCAAGGCCCTGGCCGGGATGGAGTTTAGGGATAACAACAAGTTGCTTTTTACAGGTATAGCTAAAAATAATGAGGGCTTCAGGCAGCTTAACCAGTTTATGACAGGGCTCAACTTCCGGAAAGCGGCTCCGGGCGCACGGGCGCCGGAGCTACCCGACTGTTTTGTAATCTACCCCTTTGGTACGATAAAGGAGACTGAGCTTAGGGACAACGAATATATTGGGGTTAGGACAAGGGAACTTAACCGTTTTCTGCCTTCTCCTAGAAAGTATCACGATCGTTATATCGCAATTCATTCAGTGTCTTTTCGCAGGGAGGATTATCAGTTGCACCGTCAGCTTAGATCCATTGATAACAATATCCTGATATCTCAATTGCCTGATGAACAGGTTGCTAGTCCTGATGAGGTTTTTATCTCCAGGGAAAAACTGATGGAGGCCTATGCTGCCGAACCGCGACTTGTTGATAATGCACTGAGACTGCTGTTTCAGTGCGGCTTTGACTTCGATTTCAGCACGAGCAAGAACCGAAGCACCTTTACAGGCAACAGGAGGGATGATAAGCGCCTTTTGTACAGGTTTGCCATGGATGGTCTTGAGAGACGCTACGGTAGTGGTGATGAAGGGGCAAGGGAGAGGGTGCTCAGGGAACTTGATATTATCGACAAGCTCAACTTTTCGGCCTACTTCCTTATTACAGACGATATATGCCGTTATGCCCGTAGCCGCAACTTTCACTATGTGGGGCGGGGCAGTGGTGCCAACAGCATAGTGGCCTACTGTCTGGGGATTACTGATGTGTGTCCCATAGAACTCAATCTTTACTTCGAGCGCTTTCTGAATCCCAAGAGGCAGAATCCGCCGGACTTCGATGTGGATTTCTCGTGGCGCGACCGCGATCATATCTACGATTATATCTTTCGTCGCTATGGAAGTGAGCATACGGCACTGATGGGAGCCACCTCTACCTTCAGGGATAAATCGATAATCCGGGAACTGGGCAAGGTTTACGGCCTGCCCAAGGCAGAGATAGACCGTCTTATCTATGAGCCTGGCAATATGCTCAACAAGAACGAGGTCTGTAATACCATCCTGACGGTCTATGACAGTATGGCCGATTTTCCCAATCAGCGTACGATACATGCTTCAGGGGTATTGATATCCGACCTGCCGCTGTGTTACTACTCGGCCATAGACTATCCGCCCAAGGGGCTGCCCACTATGCAGTTTGATATGTACATGGCCGACGAGATGGGTTTTGAAAAATTTGATATCCTGTCGCAGCGGGCTATCGGACATATCAAGGATTGCAGGGAGATTATCAGACGCAACCGCGGCGTCACCGTTGACACCTCCAATCCCAGGCGCTTTTTCAATGACCCGCAGTTGGGTGAGCAACTCAGGAAAGCCAATACCATTGGCTGCTTCTATATCGAGAGTCCTGCAATGCGTCAGTTGCTTACCAAGCTCAAATGCGACAACTATCTCACACTGGTGGCAGCCAGTTCGATAATCCGTCCCGGCGTGGCAAGCTCAGGCATGATGCAGGCCTATATCGAAAGGCACTTTAATCCGGAGAAGGTGCAGTACATACATCCGGTGTTCAAGGAGCACCTTGAAGAGACCTATGGCATCATGGTTTATCAGGAAGATGTAATGAAGATAGGACACTACTTTGGCGGCCTTGACATGGCAGATGCTGATGTGTTGAGGCGTATGATGAGTGGGAAGTATCGAAGTGCAAAGCACCTGGAAGAGATAAAGGATAAATTCTTTGGTAACTGCAGGGAGAAGGGTTATCCCGAAGAAGTGACAAGGGAGGTATGGCGGCAAATGGAGTCATTTGCCGGCTATAGCTTCAATAAGGCGCACAGCGCATCCTTTGCTGTGGAGAGTTATCAGAGTCTTTACCTTAAGACCTACTATCCCATGGAGTTTATGGTAAGCGTGCTCAATAATTACGGGGGTTTTTATTCCCGGGAGGTCTATGTAAACGAAGCCCGCAGGGCAGGGGCCAATATATGTCTGCCCTGTGTCAACAAGAGCATGTTTGAGACAAGTATCGAGGGCAATGATATTTACCTTGGCTTTGACTGCATACTCAATCTTGAGAATGACCTGGCACATCTTATCCCGGAGGAAAGGAGACGAAACGGGGACTACCAGAGTCTTGAGAATTTTGTGCTTAGAACAGGGGCCGGACTGGAACAGATAATAGTGCTGATACGTGCTGGGGCTTTTCGTTTTCTTGGAGTAGATAAGAAGGCTTTACTCTGGGAAGCCCATTTGTTGCTCAACAAGACGCGGGGATCCCAGGAGCAGGTGGTTCAGTTGTTTGGCAGCGGTGGCAGTACGGTCAGGCTTCCGGCACTGAAAACGGAATTTCTTGAGGACCTCTATGATGAGATAGAGCTGCTGGGCTTTCCCGTTTCAGGGTCTATGTTTGACCTTGCCAAGTCAGCATACAGGGGCAATGCTGTTGCCAGAGATCTGACTGAACTCAGGGGTCAGGTTGTCAGGATAGTTGGCAAGCTTGTTGCCACTAAGCCTGTAAAAACCAAAACAGGAGCCTATATGAAGTTTGGTACCTTTCTGGATATCAACGGTGACTTTATAGATACCGTGCACTTCCCGCAGAGCCTGAAGAAATACCCTCTCTATGGTCAGGGACTGTATCTGATAGAGGGAAGGGTGATGCTTGATTATGGTTCCCCATCCATTGATGTACAACGTTGTGGCATGATGCCTTTAAAGCCCGATCCCCGGAGTGTGTAGAGATCGTACAGGCAGTTTGATTACATAAGATATGATAGGAGGGCAGACCTTTATTTGAGGAATCTTATAACAAATTTTCAGATACTGAGCATTAATAATACAAACAGCTCCCATGGCACTAAGTCGTGGGAGCTGTTTATTTTACTCTATGCTGAGATAGATCTTATTCTTCCTCTTCGCTGACGTGGGTATAACCCTTAATGATTCCGCGTTGAGAATTCCTGACAAAGCTTACTATCACCTCACGCTCTTGTGTCGGAGGCAGATCTGATTCTATCTTTGCCAGGGCGTCTGTATTATTTAGCTTTGACAGGTACAGCACACGGTAACAGTCCTGAATATCTCTGATTTGCTCATTTGTAAAGCCCCTGCGTCGCAGTCCTATAGAATTGACACCCATATAGGATAGGCGTTCACGACCGGCCTTGACATAAGGAGGAATATCCTTACTAACGAGGGAGCCACCTGCTACCATAACATGAGCACCGATTCTGACAAACTGGTGTATTGCAGTCGTCCCGCCTACTATGGCCCAGTCGTCAATCTCTACTTCACCTGCTACCTGAACGCTGTTGACCAGAATTACATTGTTGCCTATTGCGCAGTCGTGTGCCACATGGACGTATGCCATTATCAGACAGTTGTTGCCAATAACAGTCTTTCCTTTAGCTTTTGTACCACGGTTGATTGTTGCAAATTCCCTGATAGTGGTGTTGTCGCCAATCTCGACAGTAGTCTCTTCACCGGCAAACTTAAGGTCCTGGGGTACAGCTCCGATTACAGCTCCAGGGAAGATATTACAGTTTTTGCCAATCCTGGTTCCTGAAAGTATGGTAGCATTAGATCCGATACGGGTTCCCTCTCCAATAATCACGTTCTTGTCTATTGTAACAAAAGGTCCGATCTCCACACCGGGTCCAATCTGTGCTTCAGGATGTATGACTGATAATGGATGATTCATTTACTTGTTTTTAATGATTTGGGCCATGAATTCTCCTTCGGCAACAATATTGTCACCTACGAAGGCCATACCTTTCATATTTGCCACACCGCGGCGAATCTCACTCAGCAGTTCCAGCTTGAAGATAAGAGTGTCTCCGGGAACTACTTTCTTGCGGAACTTGATGTTGTCCAGTTTTAGGAAATAGGTGCTGTATCGATGAGGTTCTTCCATCTGACCCAGTACCAGAATACCACCAACCTGAGCCATTGCTTCCACCAACAGGACACCCGGCATTACCGGTTCTTCAGGGAAGTGTCCTACAAAGAAGGGTTCATTCCCTGTAACATTCTTGACCCCTACTACAACCTTTTCCTGGAGTTCGATAATCTTATCCACAAGCAGGAAGGGATAACGGTGGGGCAGCATGCTCTTTATCTTTGTGATATCGTAGAGAGGCTCAATATTTGGATCATAGTGTGGAGCATCTATCTTAAGCTGACGCTTGCGGATTTCCTTGCGTAGCATCCTTGTAAATTCCGCATTAATCTTATGGCCCGGCTTGTTTGCTATAATACGACCCTTGATTGGGCTACCACACAGGGTAAGGTCCCCAATTACGTCAAGCAGCTTGTGTCTTGCAGGCTCGTTAGTAAAGTGAAGATCCAGATTATTGAGTATACCTGTTGGTTTAACCTCCATGGCCGGCTTGCCAAATAAGGCGGCAAGACGGTTCATTTCCTCCTGGGCTACAGGTCTGTCAATTATTATTATTGCATTGTCAAGATCACCGCCCTTGATGAGATTGGCTTTCAACAGAGGTTCCAGTTCATGCAGAAATACAAAGGTCCTGCACATTGATATCTCTGTCTCAAAGGCATCGAGGCTTTCTATAGTAGCAAACTGGTTGGCCAGTTGCAGAGATCTGTCGAAGGAGATCATCACCTGAGCAGAAAAACCATTGTCAGGTAAAGCAATTATATAACTGCCGGTCTCAGGATCTTCGACCATCATCTTTTCACGTACCTCAAAGTACTCACGGTCGGCATCCTGTTCTACTATGCCGGCTTCCTTTATAGCTCCGACGAAATATTTTGAACTGCCATCAAGTATGGGCACCTCCGGACCATCAACATCAATTAGGCAGTTGTCCACTCCCATTCCTCTCAATGCTGCAAGGCAATGCTCTATTGTGCTAACCTTGGCTTCTCCTTCTTCAAGAACAGTACCTCTTTGGGTATAAGTTACATTGTCGGCAAGTGCCCTGACAGTCGGTTGACCCGGCAGGTCAACCCGCCTGAATTTATATCCGAATCCGGGTTCGGCCGGATTCAATGTTAGATTTACAAATACTCCGGTGTGCAGTCCATTACCTTGTAGTGAAACGGCTTTCCCGATAGTCCTCTGTTTTTCCGCCATTATCTCGAATTGTATTTTATTATATCCGATTGTAAAGAAACAGCCAGCTGCCTGTTTTTGTTGAGATTCTCCTACTTACCACCTAGCTTTTTTTCAAGCTCTCCGACTTTTGCATATAGTTCGGGTAGCTTTCTGAATATTACGTAGGCTTTGCTGAACTGAGACAAATCAATTGCAGGTGCGCCCATCCAAACTGAACCCTCTTTGGTGATGCTCTTTGATACTCCTGTCTGCGCAGCAAGTTTTACCCCGTCTGCAATCTTGAGGTGACCGGCAATTCCTACCTGACCGCCAAACATAACATTGCTGCCGATTTTGGTGCTTCCTGCAATACCAGCCTGAGCAGCCAGAACACTATTGCTGCCAATTTCCACATTGTGTGCCACCTGGATAAGGTTGTCTAGTTTGGTACCCTTACGAATGGTAGTAGCTCCCATAGTAGCCCTGTCAATAGTGGTGTTTGCACCAATCTCTACATTGTCTTCAAGGACGACAACTCCCACCTGAGGTATCTTTTCGAAACCGCCTTCAACGGGAGCAAACCCGAATCCATCTGACCCTATTACAGCACCTGCATGGATTATGCAATTGTTGCCTATGCGGCAACCTTTGTAAATCTTCACTCCTGCATAGACAATAGTATTGTCGCCAATGCGTACCCCGTCGCCAATATAAGCCTGTGGATAAATCTGTGCATTGTCGCCAATTACTGCTCCCTTGCCTATATAAGCAAAGGCTCCGACGTAAACATCTTTACCGATTTTTGCAGAGCCGTCAATATAGCAGGGTTGTTCGATTCCTGTCCTGGCTGGTTGAGAAGCCTCATAAATCTGCAGCAGCTTTGCCAGTGCAGCATAGGCATCATCAACGCGAATAAGGGTTGCCTTTACCGGCTTCTCCGGGGTGAAGCTTTTGTTGACGATTACAACAGAAGCATCTGTATTGTAGAGATAGGATTCGTATTTTGGATTGGACAGAAAGGTTAGCGTTTCAGGTCTTCCTTCTTCGATTTTGGAGACATCGCTGACCAAGGCGTTGGGATCTCCATCCACAGTGCCGTTGATCAAGGCTGCAATCTGTTCTGCTGTAAATTTCATCTGAAATAAGTTTGTGCAAAACTACAAAAATATAGTTCGCAAAAAAACACAGACCCTATAACTAAGAGGAGGATAGTTTGTAAGATCTTTTTTTTCAGACTAAATTTGCCGTTTATATAAATCTGACCCGTGTTTATGCTGTGATTATACGACGTTTGGAGTATCCTGACACTCCAAACGTAAGTAAGTATGGGTATAGGGGTTATATATTTTTGTTATATAGGGTTGTCAGGTATAGATATTGATTATTAAGCTTAGGGAAATCTTATGACAGATTCTTGAACCGTTTGTGGTTGCTGTTGTTTTAGCTTATGAGAAACTAATTATTGGAATACCAGGAATATGGCGAGCGAACAAGATAAATTATTGGAAGAAGTAACGGGGAGAGAATATCAATATGGTTTTCACACCGATATTGAAATGGATGTACTCCCCAAGGGCCTGAATGAGGATGTTATCAGGGAAATATCCAGGCGTAAGGAGGAGCCCGAATTCATGCTGGAATTCAGGCTTAGCGCATATCGCAACTGGCTTAAGATGGAATCCCCCTCATGGGCACATCTGAAAATTGATAGAATTGATTTTCAAGATATAATCTATTATGCGGCCCCCAAGAATGCACCGAAATACAACAGTCTTGATGAGGTAGACCCCGAACTGCTTGCTACCTTTGAGAAGCTTGGAATTCCTCTTGAGGAACAAAAGGCGCTGTCAGGTGTGGCTGTCGATGCAATCATCGACAGCGTATCAGTAAAGACTACTTTTCGTGAAACGCTGGCTGAAAAGGGGATTATTTTCTGCAGCATCTCGGAGGCAATTAAAGAGCATCCGGATCTTGTTAAGAAATATCTGGGAAGCGTAGTCCCTCCGCAGGATAACTACTTTGCAGCACTTAACTCAGCTGTGTTTAGCGATGGATCCTTTGTTTTTATACCCAAAGGTGTAAGGTGCCCGATGGAGCTGTCCTCCTATTTCCGTATTAACGCAATGAATACAGGACAGTTTGAGCGCACACTTATAGTTGCTGAGGACGACAGCTATGTAAGCTACCTTGAAGGATGTACTGCTCCGATGCGTGATGAGAATCAGCTCCATGCTGCGGTTGTTGAGATTGTTGCACTTGAGAGAGCAGAGGTTAAGTACTCTACTGTACAAAACTGGTACCCCGGTGATAAAGAGGGCAGGGGTGGAGTCTACAACTTCGTTACCAAGCGCGGTATCTGCAAGGGTGATTATTCTAAGATATCCTGGACTCAGGTTGAAACGGGTTCGGCTATCACCTGGAAGTATCCTAGCTGCGTACTTATGGGAGACCACAGTGTTGGTGAGTTTTACTCAGTAGCTCTTACAAATCACTTCCAGCAGGCAGATACAGGAACTAAGATGATACATCTTGGCAAGAACACCAGGAGTATCATTGTTTCAAAAGGTATCTCAGCAGGCAAGAGTCAGAACAGCTACCGGGGACTTGTGAAGGTGTCAAAGAATGCTGACAATGCACGTAACTTCTCCCAGTGCGACTCCCTGTTGCTTGGAGATAAGTGCGGTGCACATACCTTTCCCTACCTGGAGATACACAATAGTACCGCAAAAGTTGAACATGAAGCTACAACATCCAAGATAGGTGAGGATCAAATATTTTACTGTAACCAGAGAGGTATCAGTACCGAGGATGCCGTTGGTCTCATTGTCAATGGTTATGCCAAGGAAGTTCTCAACCAACTACCTATGGAATTTGCAGTCGAGGCTCAGAAACTACTTCAGATTAGTCTTGAAGGTAGTGTGGGTTAATCAATAAACAAAATACATAAACTTACAGAATAGATAAGGCAATGCTTAAGATAAGGAATTTGCGTGCCATGATAGATGGCAAAGAGATATTAAAAGGAATCGACCTGGATGTTAAAGCCGGTGAAATACATGCAATAATGGGTCCCAACGGTTCGGGCAAGAGTACACTGGCATCAGTGCTTGCCGGAAATGAGGCCTTTGAGGTAACAGATGGAACCATTGAATTTAAAGGTAAGGATCTTCTGGAGCTAGCTCCTGAGGACCGTGCCCGCGAGGGCTTGTTCCTGAGCTTCCAGTACCCTGTGGAGATACCCGGTGTAAGCATGACCAATTTCCTGCGTGTGGCACTGAATGAACAGAGAAAGTACAAGGGAGAGGAACCTCTTTCTGCAAGCGAGTTTCTCAAGCTGATGCGTGAGCGCAAAAAGCTTGTAGAGATGGACTCAGATCTTACAACCCGCTCTGTAAACGAAGGGTTTTCAGGTGGTGAGAAGAAAAAGAACGAGATTTTCCAGATGGCAATGCTCGATCCGGCTCTTTCAATACTTGACGAAACCGACTCAGGCCTTGACATCGATGCGTTGAGAGTTGTGGCCAACGGAGTTAACAAGCTTCGCCGTCCCGAAAACGCAACTATCATTATTACCCACTATCAGCGTCTGCTCGACTACATCGTCCCCGACAAGGTACATGTGCTTTACAAAGGCAGGATAGTCAAGTCAGCAGGCAAGGAACTTGCATATGAGCTTGAAAAGAATGGCTATGACTGGATTAAGCAGGAAGTGGATGCGTAATTTAAACTGAGATTGTTGAAATGAATATATCAGATCAGGATAAGGCCTATATACAACTGTTTGAGGATAACAGGAGCTTTATTGAACAACAATCCTCACCCCAGGTCAACAGGGTGAGGGAAAAGGCTTTTGCTGCCTTTTCCCGTAACGGTTTGCCTTCAGCAAAGAATGAGGCTTACAAGTACACTCCCCTGGCACCGAAATTTAAAGCCGACCTACCACAAGCATTTTTGCTTAACGGTTTCCTTGGCAAGGCTGTCGATTCTATCGAATTTAAGGTAAGGGAGCTGGATGCCTATACCATCTATACCTTCAATGGACGTTATATAGACAGAGGACAAAACGGAAATCTCCCCGAGGGTCTTGTTGCCGGAAGTTTCGCTGAACTGGCGGGTAAGTATCCGGAACTTATAGAGAGGTACTACGGAACCCTTGCTGATTCTGAAAAGGACAGTTATGTGGCACTCAATACTATGTTTGCCACTGACGGACTCTTTATTTATGTTCCCAAAAACCTTGTTGTTGAGAAGCCACTGCAGATAGTCAATATTCTGGCTGGAGAAAAAGATATTATGGTTAACCAGCGTAACTTTATCTATGTATCGGAAAATGCGCAGGTTAAAGTGCTGTTTTGTGATCATACAGGGTCTTCCAACCGTTTTGTTGTCAATACCGTGACGGAAGGTTTTGTTGGTGAAGCAGGTATTCTGGATTTCTATAATCTGCAGAATCAGCATAACGGAACCGTGCAGGTTGGAGGTTATTACTTCGACCAGGAAAGCAAGTCGCTGCTTAATGCAAGCTACTTTACTCTCAATACAGGTATTACCCGTAACAACTTATTTGGAAGGCTTAACGGAAGTCATGCTGAGAACCACTTCTACGGTTTGTATCTGATTGATAAGAACCAGCATGTTGACAACTATTCCTTAATTCATCATGCAGTACCTGATTGTGAAAGCAATGAGCTGTTCAAAGGTGTAATGGACGATTCCAGCACCGGAGCTTTTACCGGTCGAATCCTGGTTGCTCCTGATGCTCAACGTACCAATGCATATCAGGCCAACAACAATCTGCTACTTACAAGCAGTGCTAAGATGAATACCCGTCCTCAACTTGAGATTTATGCTGATGATGTGAAGTGTAGCCACGGTGCAACTGTGGGACAGCTTGACGAAGAGGCTATGTTCTACCTGAGGGCAAGAGGTATTAGTAAGGAAGAAGCCAACATTATGTTAATGTTTGCCTTTGCTTACGAGGTGCTTGAGAAAATCAGGGTACCTGAGCTTAAAGAGCAGATCAGGGAACTTGTGGAAATGAGATTCCGCGGTGAACTGGATAAGTGTCTGTCATGCGTAGTTTGCGGACAGCCTGGTGTACCACATTTGTCAACTGAAAGCAGATGAATTATCCTGTTGATTCGATTCGTGAGGATTTTCCTATCCTGAAACGGATGGTCAATAATAAGCCCCTTGTCTATTTTGACAACGGGGCAACTTCCCAGACTCCCATTCCTGTGATAGAAGCCATGAACCGTGTGTATTACGAGTTCAACAGCAACATTCACAGAGGCGTTCATACTCTCAGTAATTTGGGTACTGAGGCCTTTGAGGGAGTCAGGAGGAAGGTGGCTGCCTTTATTAATGCAAGGCACAGCCACGAGGTAATATTTACCAAGGGAACCACAGAATCGATCAACCTTGTTGCTTACTCCTACGGAGAGGCATGTATACTCGAAGGGGATGAAGTGATAATTTCAGGAATGGAACACCACTCCAATATAGTACCCTGGCACCTGCTCCAGAGCCGCAAGGGTATTACCCTTAAGGTGATTCCAGTCCTTGAGGACGGGTCTCTGGATATGGAGGCTTACAAGCAGTTGCTTAGTCCGAGAACCAAACTGGTTGCCGTCACCCATATCAGCAATGTGCTTGGAACCATCAATCCTGTTAAGGAAATAACTGCCGAGGCCCATAAGCACGGGGTGCCCGTCCTGATAGACGGAGCACAGGCTATTCATCATGAGATGGTTGATGTTCAGGAGCTGGACTGTGACTTCTATGTCTTTTCTTCTCATAAGATGTATGGACCTACCGGAACAGGAGTCCTTTACGGTAAGGAAAAATGGCTCGACAAGATGCCGCCATGGCAGGGTGGAGGAGAAATGATTAAGACTGTTACGCTGGAGACCAGTACCTTTAATGAACTACCTTTTAAGTTTGAAGCTGGAACACCCGACTATGTTGGAGTAATAGGTCTGGGTGCTGCCATAGATTATATAGAGGGAATAGGCAGGGAAGTAATCCGTCGCTACGAAGGTGACCTTTATGCATATGCATTCGACCGCCTCTCAGCGGTCGAAGATATCAGAATATACGGGACGGCACCTGTCAGGGGCAGTCTTGTTTCTTTCCTTTTGGGTAATATACACCCCTTCGATACCGGAATGTTACTTGACAAGATGGGTATTGCCGTAAGAACAGGCCACCATTGCGCCCAACCGCTGATGGACAGGTTTGCTATCCCCGGTACCGTCAGGGCTTCTTTTGCTTTGTACAATACGAGGGAAGAAGTTGATATTTTGGTAGCTGCTCTTGCGAAAGTTCGCCAACTTTTTGGTTAAGCCTCAAAAAATGGTGAAATTTGTCGCCTTGATAAATCGGGGGGACAATGAGCATAAATGAGTTACAAGACCAGATAATTGAGGAGTTTTCCTTGCTTGGCGAATGGATGGACCGCTATTCATATCTGATCGAGTTGGGTAATGGACTTGACAACTTCAGCGAAGAGTATCGCACAAATCAGAATCTTATTGAAGGTTGCCAGAGTAAGGTGTGGCTCCATGCCGAATTGAAGGACGGGAAGATATTTTTCTTTGCCGACAGTGACGCTATTATTGTAAAAGGTATAGTAGCCCTGCTGATTAAGGTGCTGGATGGACGTACTCCTTCTGAAATACTGGATGCGGATCTTTATTTTATTGACAAGGTAGGACTAAAGGAGCACCTGTCGCCGACCCGTTCCAATGGCCTCGTTGCAATGGTCAAGCAAATGAGGATGTACGCTCTGGCATATAAAACTAAGTTGGGGCTTTAGTGGATATACAACTCTTTTTTAATTTGCTTGTTATATTATTGATAAAAAACCTGAGTTGTAATGGAGAATGAATTTCTGAGCAAGGAAGCTGAAGTTATTGATGCACTAAGGACGATATACGACCCTGAGATTCCGGTAAATATATACGACCTGGGGCTGATCTATGAAATTGACATAAATGAGGATGGCAAGGTGCGTATAGTGATGACGTTGACGTCGCCCAACTGCCCTGTAGCTGATTCATTGCCTGAAGAAGTTCATGATACTGTAGCCGACCTACCCGGAATTACTTCCGTAGAGGTTAATCTCACATTCGACCCACCATGGGATCGTGATATGCTCTCTGATGAAGCCTTGCTTGAGCTTGGATTGCTGTAAGCATGTCGCTCACTGCCGAATATATAGCTGAAGGAATAAGAAAGAAAGCCACTGAGCTCGGCTTCGGTGAGGTAGGTTTTGCACCCGCTGCCGAACTGACAGAGGATAAGGAGCGCCTGAAGGCATGGCTTGACAAGGGTTATCATGCCGGTATGGAGTACATGGAAAAGCATTTTGAGAAACGCACTAATCCATCTCTGCTTGTCGAAGGCGCCGTTTCGGTTATTTCTTTTTTGTACAACTACAAACAAAGTGGTGTTCACCTTTCTGAGGTTGCCCCAAAGATAGCCCGTTATGCCTATGGCAGGGACTACCATGATGTAATCAGGGAAAAACTCTCAGAATTGTTTTCTTTTATCCGCGATGAATATTACCCGGACCTAGAGGGACGTTACTTCGTGGATTCAGCCCCCCTTCTTGAACGGACACTTGCCGCAAAAGCCGGACTTGGCTGGATAGGCAAGAACAATATGCTTATCAACCGAAGGCTGGGTTCCTTTGTGTTTCTGGCTGAGATGTTGGTTAATATTGAGCTGCCATACAACCGGACTCCTATGACCGACCGCTGCGGTGGCTGCACAAAGTGCATAGAAGCATGTCCCACTAAGGCCATCCTGCCTGACAGGGTTATAGACTCCAACCGCTGCATTTCATATCTGACAATAGAAAACAAGGAAGATATTTCTGAGGAATTTAAGGGCAGGCTACAGGGCTGGACCTTTGGTTGTGATATATGTCAGGAGGTTTGTCCATGGAACCGCAAGGCTCCGGATACAGAGGAGCCTGAGTTCAAACCTTCGGAGCACCTGCTTGCAATGACTCCCGCACAATGGGGTAGTCTCACCCAGGAAAAGTTTTCAGTGCTCTTTAAGGGCTCTGCGGTAAAGCGAACCAAATACAGTGGCTGGGTGCGCAATTACAGGTTTATTTCTTAGCTTTGTTAACACAAAGTCAAGGCCATGCAAGACTATCTGTTCAGAACCCCGGTTACGCCTCCCAGGGCTAAGGATCCCATTTCTGTAGCCTCAAATCTTTTCTTTATAGGTTCTTGTTTTGCCGAGAATATTGGACGGCATCTCGTCGATGCCCGTTTCAATGTGCTTGTCAATCCCTTTGGTGTACTATACAATCCGCTTTCTATAGCTGCTGCTTTTGATTCAATAATAGATCTGGCCTATGTAAGCGAGGACGATCTTGTTGAAAGGGACGGACTGTGGCATAACTTTATGTATCATGGCAAGTTTAGCAATCCCGACAAGAACATCTGCATGGAGAACATCAATATTGCTATTGATGAAGCACGTGACTTTCTTGAAAAAGCTGATTATCTGATAATAACCTTTGGGACTGCCTGGGTTTATGAGCATAAACTTCTGCAGAAGGTGGTAGCTAACTGCCATAAGTTTCCCGACAGCGACTTTCGTCGCTATCGTCTCGAACCAGATGAGGTTGTTGATGCTTGGAAAGAACTGATTATAAGACTGAGGGTCTTTAATCCTGGACTTAAAGTTATCTTTACTGTCAGTCCGGTTCGTCATCTTAAGGATGGCGCCCATGGCAACCAGCTAAGCAAAGCTGTACTTTTGCTGGCTATCGACAAACTCGTTGACCTTTTTGACAAGGTTGAGTACTTCCCTGCCTATGAGATATTGATGGATGAGCTGAGGGACTACCGCTTCTATGACAGGAGTATGGTTCATCCCGATGGCCTTGCAGTGGAATATATAGTCACCCGTTTTTGCGAAAACTTCCTTGATGAGGAGGCTCAGAAGTTCTATAAGGAAGTTGACAGACTTATAAAAGCACGTTCACACAGGCCTTCAGGTCACAATACCGTGCAGTATATACAGTTTGTCAGCCGCACCCTGAGTTATATTCATGAGCTATCGCTTCGCTACCCCGAGGCAAGACTGGAAGATGACAGACTCTGGTTTCAGAAAATCCTTGAAGATCTTAATAAGTCTTAGCTGGCAGACTAATTTGCTCAGATCAGCCCTGATTTTAGCACTCTCTCCAGGTCCTCTGGTGTGTCAATACCGATAGAATCGTGTTCAGTCTCCCTGACAGTGATCTTGTAGCCGTTTTCAATCCATCGTAGTTGTTCAAGAGACTCAGCCATTTCAAGAACAGAGGGTTGTAACCTTGTTATTTCCTTCAGAATGTCACTTCTATAAGCATATAGTCCGATATGCAGGTAGTAATGATGTCTGAGGTGCCATTCTTCCTTAGGTTGCTGACGCAGATATGGGATGGGAGAGCGGGAGAAATAGATAGCTTCCAGACCGGGAGTGACAACAACTTTAGGCTTGTTGGAATCCCACAGGTCTTCGTTGTTCTTCAGTGGTTTGACAAGTGTCGCAATCTCAGTTTGGGGATTCTGAAAACAGGATGATAGTGCCTCTATCAGTTCGGGCTTTATAAATGGTTCATCCCCTTGTATATTGACTACCACATCATAAGTTGCTCCTTCCTGTTGCTCAACAATCATAAGAGCCTCCTTACAACGGTCTGTTCCACTCTGGTGATTGGTGTCAGTCATAACTGCTTTGCCTCCGAAAGCCTTTACTGCATTGAAAATGCGGTAATCATCGGTGGCTACATAAACAGCACCAATAGCTTTTGAAGCTTGCTCATATACTCTTTGAATCATCGGCTTGCCGCTAATGTCGGCAAGCGGCTTCCCGGGGAAACGAGTGGAGGCATAGCGGGCAGGAATTAATCCCAGTATTTTAGGCTCTTTCATAAGTTGCAGGTTTATTTGAACAACAGGTCTCAAAATTAAGAAAAAGGTACGGCTATGTTTCTTTTGGAATAAATAAAGAGGCAAATTTCCTTTCAAATTTGTAACTTTGTCAGTATCGACTGCAATTTTAGCAGGTTTTTTATTAGAGCTTTGTAAAGACTGATATCTGCTTGTTGGTTATCTAATTAAGTAGGTTGGAGGTAAGATATGAATCAAGGTATTCAACAGATTAAGCAACGATTTGGGATCATAGGAGACTCCTATGCCCTTAACCGTGCAATAGATATTGCGGTTCAGGTTGCACCTACAGATTTGTCGGTGCTGATAACCGGTGAAAGTGGTACCGGTAAGGAAGTCTTTCCCCAGATAGTCCACAGTTTTAGCAGCCGCAAACATGGACCCTACATTGCTGTCAATTGTGGAGCTATACCTGAAGGTACTATAGATTCTGAGCTTTTTGGTCACGAGAAGGGTTCTTTTACTGGGGCCTTGTCTGATCGTAAGGGTTATTTTGAGGAGGCAAATGGTGGAACCATCTTCCTGGATGAGATTGGTGAACTGCCTCTTGCTACCCAGGTAAGGTTGCTGAGGGTACTTGAAACTGGTGAATTTATCCGTGTTGGATCGTCCAGGATGATTAAGACCAACGTAAGGGTAGTTGCCGCAACCAATGTCAACCTTGAGCAGGCCATTGTTGATGGCAAGTTCAGGGAGGACCTGTACTATCGTTTAAATAGCATCCCTATCAAGATTCCTCCTTTGCGCGAGAGGATTGATGATATATACCTGCTCTTCCGTAAGTTTGCCAATGACTTTGCACTTCGTTACCGTATGCCTCCTGTAAAACTTGATGACAGTGCCAGGATGTTGCTTGAGAAATACCGTTGGCCGGGCAATATAAGGCAGTTGAAGAATATCACCGAGCAGATCTCGGTGATAGAGAAGAATCGTCTGCTTTCTGCAGACGATCTGCGCAAGTACCTGCCATCACATGCTGGTGAGCATTTGCCTGCAGTATTTGCGTCTGAGAGCAGAGGCGATCAGAGTTTTTCAAGCGAACGCGAGATTTTGTACAAGGTTCTTTTCGATATGAAGAGGGATATGACGGATCTCAAGAAACTGGTGCTTGATATGATCAGGGAGGGTGGTGATTGGCATGCCAAAGGTGATAATGCACGCATTATCCAGAATCTGTATAGCAGTGAGGGAGAAATAATAAAGGCTCCTGCGCCAGGTGCTGCAGTCAGTTATGCCGTTCCACATAACAGCGATGCAATTGAGGATACTGAGGAATTTGTAGAAGAATCATTGTCGTTGGAAGACAAGGAGAAAGAATTAATTGAGAAAGCTCTTGAAAAGCATGGAGGACGCAGGAAGAATGCAGCTCACGAACTTGGAATTTCAGAGCGTACACTTTACAGAAAGATAAAGGAATATGAAATTAAAGGATAGGAAGTTATTGCCGGTCTTTGGTTTGGTGCTCCTGTTACTGGCACTTACCACATATGCATGCACTATTCAGATGTCCTTGAAGGGAGCATCTATTCCTGAGAATGTGCGTACTGCATCGGTACAGTACTTTGAAAACCGGGCACCGCTTATCAATCCAATGCTAAGTCAGACTTTTACTGAGGAACTGAAGGACAGAATCAGGTCTGAATCCCGTCTGGTTATAACCAACGAAATGGGGGATGTAGACTTCTCGGGTCAGATTACTGGGTATGACTTGCGGCCAATGGCTATTCAGGCTGATGCAATTTCTGCGGAGACCCGTCTGACAATCTCTGTCAGGGTGAGGTTTCAAAATTTCAAAGATCCCAAGCAGAATTGGGAAAACACCTTTTCAGCCTATGCGGATTTTGAAAGTAGTCAGAGCATTACTGAAATAGAGGAGCAATTGGTAGCCGACATCGTAGATCAGCTTACCGAGAATATATTCAACAGAGCTTTTTCCGACTGGTAGGAAATGAACAGACAGCAGATTAGAGCGGTAATGAACGATCCGGGGATGCTCAACCAGGATACACTCGACAGTATAAAGGTGATCCTCGATGAGTATCCATTCTTTCATGTTGGTCGTTTGTTGTGGATTAAGAACCTCCATGTTCTTGATCATATACGCTATAATAATGAATTGAAACTGGCTGCTGCGCATCTTCCAGACAGGAGGAAGCTTTATGAGCTAATCTTTTCTGCTACAACAGTTGAGCCTTCCACGTCTACAAAGGATGTGGCTCCGGTAGTAAGTATTGCTGGAGTAAACCAGTCTACCGTGAAGGAGCAGCAAGAAGAAGTACTATCTGCGGAAGTGGGTACTGAAACTGAAGCTGTGCCTGAAAAGACCGAAAGCAGGGTCGGGAAACAAGAGGTTTCAATACGGTCTGTATCTGTTGAATCCGGCAGGGAGACCGACAGTGAGGTAAGGTTTGCTTTCCCTGCTTTTATTGACTCACTTGAGATGCCTGATAATTATCTCCTTGAATATGAAATTGGTGGAAATACCATATACAACCTTGAGGAGGAAACCGGGGATAAATTTGATGAGGCACGCTCTTTCTCTGATTGGCTTTCTGTCTTGAAGAGCAGCCCGATTGCGGCACAAAAGAAGCAGGAAGCTGAGACGAAACAGGTCTCAAAGAAGGATCTGCTTATTGAGTCCTTCCTGCAAGGTGGCAGGAAGAAAAAGATAGAACCTGTGTCTGAAGGTGCTGGTGTCGGCACTGAAGATATTGCTGCAAAAAGCCTTGAAGAAAAGGATGACTTGATAACGGAAACATTGGCGAATATTTACATAAAGCAGAAAAATTTTATTAAAGCCAGGGATATATTTGAGCGCTTGCGTTTGAAATATCCCGAAAAAAGCGTTTACTTTGCACGGCGTATTGAAGAATTAGAACAACAGATTAATAATCAGTAATAAGGAAAGATATGTATTTAGTAGTAACAGTCCTGATTATCGTAGCCTGTATTCTTCTGACCCTGATAGTTTTGGTTCAAAATTCAAAGGGTGGAGGCTTGGCATCAAATTTTGCATCTACAGGACAGATGATGGGTGTTCGTAAAACCACTGACTTTCTGGAAAAGGCTACGTGGACACTTGCAGGTGCAATTCTGGTGCTTGCTTTTGTTGCAGTAATGGTGATACCCAAGGAGCAGATAGGACGTCGCTCAGTAATTGATGAGCAACTAAATAATATTAGCCAGCCTGTAAATACCATGCCCAGCTTCTCGCTGCCGGCTGATGAAGACGCAGAAGCTGCAACAGATACTGAGGCTGCAGAATAGTCTAAAAAGATTCCAGTGTCAGAGTGTCAGGTCTCCTGACACTCTTTTTTTGTTTTTGTACCTAATATATTATGTTGTAAATCAGTAATAAATATGTGATATTGCCCTGTGGTCTCAGAATTTTTCAGGGCAAAATGGCAGTCATCTGGCGGAAAGTAGGTCTTTTGTGCCTTTGGCATACTTTGTGATAAAACTGAACGTGTAAAAAACAAGAATAATAAGTAATGTCTAACATTTAAAACTATATCTGAATGTCAGCTATAAAAGGAAAAGTTCTTGCCGGTAAGGTTTTAGTAAAACCACAGGCAGCAGAAGAGAAGACATCTAGCGGTATCATCATTCCTGATTCTGCAAAGGAAAAGCCGCTTAGGGGTGAAGTAGTACTTGTCGGTGCACCCAAGAAGGATGAGCAAATGGAAGTTAAGGTTGGCGATATCGTACTTTACGGTAAGTATGCCGGTACTGAACTTCAAATCGATGGTACTGATTACCTTTTGATTTCTCAAAGTGACATTTTGTACATTGCTTAATTTAAAAACCAGCAAAACTAAAACAGTTTAAACATGGCTAAGGAAATTATATTTAATATTGATGCCCGTGACCGCCTGAAGGTAGGTGTTGACGCTCTTGCAAATGCCGTAAAGGTTACATTGGGTCCTAAGGGTCGCAATGTAGTTATTGAAAAGAAATTTGGTGCTCCTGCAGTAACCAAGGACGGTGTAACAGTTGCAAAGGAAATCGAACTTGAAGATGCTTTTGCAAATGTTGGTGCACAAATGGTTAAAGAAGTTGCTTCCAAGACCGGTGATGATGCAGGTGATGGTACAACTACTGCTACCGTTCTTGCTCAGGCTATCATTAATGTAGGTCTGAAGAACGTGACAGCCGGCGCAAACCCAATGGAATTGAAGAAGGGTATTGACAAGGCTGTGGCTAAGGTTGTTGAAAGCATTCGTAAGCAGGCTCAGGAAGTTGGTGATGACAACAATAAGATTGAACAGGTTGCAAAGATCTCTGCCAACAATGACGAGGAAATCGGTCGTCTGATTGCCGAAGCTATGTCTAAGGTTGGTCGTGAAGGTGTTATCACTGTAGAAGAAGCCAAGGGAACTGAAACAACTGTTGAGGTTGTTGAAGGTATGCAGTTTGACCGTGGCTACATCTCTCCTTACTTTGTAACCAATACTGAGAAGATGGAAGCCGAACTTGACAATCCTTACATCCTGATCCATGACAAAAAGATCAGCACTATGAAGGATATGCTGCCCATTCTTGAGCAGACAGCTCAAACAGGCCGTCCACTGCTGATCATTGCTGAGGATGTTGATGGTGAAGCTTTGGCTACTTTGGTTGTCAACCGTCTGAGAGGATCTCTGAAGGTAGCAGCTGTTAAGGCTCCTGGCTTTGGTGATCGTCGTAAGGAAATGCTGCAAGACATTGCTGTTCTTACCGGAGGTACTGTAATCACTGAAGAGATGGGCTTCAAACTTGAAAGTACTACTCTGGATATGCTTGGTAGGGCTGAGAAAGTTACTATTGATAAGGAAAATACAACTATTGTCAACGGTAACGGCGACAAGAAAGCAATCGAAGCTCGTGCTGCTCAAATCAAGGCTCAAATTGCTGCTACTACTTCAGACTATGACCGTGAAAAACTGCAGGAACGTCTTGCAAAATTAGCCGGTGGTGTTGCAGTTCTCTATGTTGGTGCTGCTTCTGAAGTTGAAATGAAAGAAAAGAAAGACCGTGTTGACGATGCATTGAGTGCTACAAGAGCTGCTATCGAAGAAGGTATCGTTCCAGGTGGTGGTGTTGCACTGATACGAGCTATCGATGCTCTGGAAGGTCTAACAGGTGAGTCTGATGATGAAACAACCGGTATAGAGATAGTTAAGCGTGCAATCGAGGAACCTCTTCGTCAAATTGCTGCAAACGCCGGTAAGGAAGGTTCAGTAATTGTACAAAAGGTTCGTGAAGGCAAGGGTGACTATGGCTACAATGCACGTACCGATGTATACCAAAACTTCTTCGAAGTTGGTGTTATCGACCCTGCAAAGGTAACCCGTGTAGCACTTGAAAATGCTGCTTCAATAGCCGGTATGTTCCTGACAACAGAATGTGTACTTGTTGACATTCCAAAGGAAGAACATGCCCCTGCAGGTATGCCCGGAGGTATGGGCGGTATGATGTAATAAACATCCATACATATATTCACAGGGGGTGTCTCCGCGAGGAGGCACCCCTTGTTGTGTTAAAAGGTTTACTACATCCTACCTTAGCTATACTGATAATTGCATGGAATTAAATATATTTGCAATTCCCGGATTTTGCCCGTCAGATGTTATAGTATCTGAGGGAATTGGAGGAGTGAAGCTGAAAAACAGGAACTAGATGAAGAATATCCGCAACTTTTGCATTATTGCCCATATCGACCATGGGAAGAGTACATTGGCCGACCGTCTTTTGGAGTATACCAAGACCATTAGCGAAAAGGATCTCCAGGAACAAACCCTGGATAGCATGGACCTGGAACGGGAACGTGGGATTACAATCAAAAGCAAGGCTATTCAAATGCAATATGTCCACAAGGGTGAGCAGTATATACTGAATCTGATTGATACCCCAGGACACGTTGACTTTGCCTATGAGGTATCCCGTTCTATCGCTGCCTGCGAGGGAGCTTTGCTTATTGTGGATGCTACGCAGGGTATTCAGGCTCAGACTATAAGCAACCTGTACCAGGCTATTGAGCATGATTTGGTAATTATTCCTATCCTCAATAAGATGGATATGGCAAGTGCAATGCCTGAGGAAGTTGAAGATCAGATAATAGAATTGATTGGCTGTGACAGAAGCGAGATAATCCGTGCCAGTGGTAGGACTGGTATGGGTGTTGAGGAAATACTTGAAGCAATAGTCGAAAGGGTTCCGCATCCTGTTGGTAATCCTGAGGCACCTTTGCAATGTCTTATCTTCGATTCTGTATTTAATTCTTTCAGAGGTATCATAGCTTACTTCAAGGTAGTGAACGGTGTTATCCGCAAAGGCGACCTTGTTAAGTTTTATAATACCGGTAAGGAATATTACGCCGAGGAGGTCGGAGTACTGCGTATGGGATATATTCCCAGGGATTCACTGCATACCGGTGATGTGGGTTATATTATTTCAGGTATTAAGACCAGCAAGGAGGTTAAGGTTGGTGATACAATTACCCATGTGAAGCCTTCTTGTGAGACTGCAATTGCGGGATTTAAGGAAGTTAAACCCATGGTGTTTGCAGGTCTTTATCCTATAGATACTGAGGATTATGAAGATCTGCGTGCCTCTGTTGAAAAGCTCCAGCTTAATGATGCCTCGTTGACCTTTACTCCAGAGTCATCTGCAGCACTTGGTTTCGGGTTCCGTTGCGGCTTCCTGGGATTGCTCCATATGGAGATAGTTCAGGAAAGACTTGACAGGGAGTACGATATGGATGTGATTACAACGGTTCCCAACGTTCCATATATAGTATTTACCACTAAGGGTGAAGAAATAGAAGTTCACAACCCTTCAGGACTACCTGAACCGGGGCTTATTGAACATGTAGAGGAGCCATTTATCAGTGCTCAGATTATTACTAAGGCAGATTTTATAGGAAATATAATGACCCTTTGCCTTGGCAAGAGGGGAGAGCTGAAAAAGCAGCATTACCTTACGACAGACAGGGTTGAATTACTCTTTGATATGCCGCTAGCTGAGATTGTATTTGACTTTTATGACAAGTTGAAGAGTATTTCCAAAGGGTATGCATCCTTCGACTACCATATGATTGGTTACAGACCTTCTAAGCTTGTAAAGCTTGATATTCTGCTTAATGGAGAGAGTGTGGATGCCCTTTCTGCCCTTACTCACTTTGATAATGCCTATCCACTCGGAAAGAAGATGTGTGAGAAGCTCAAGGAGCTGATCCCTCGTCAGCAATTTGACGTAGCAATACAGGCAGCTATCGGTGCCAAGATTATTTCGAGGGAGACTGTAAAGGCGCTGCGTAAGGACGTAACTGCAAAATGTTATGGGGGTGACATTAGCCGTAAACGTAAGCTGCTTGAAAAGCAAAAGAAGGGTAAGAAGAGGATGAAGCAAATTGGTTCTGTAGAAGTGCCTCAGAAGGCCTTCCTTGCAGTGCTTAAATTGGACTCCTGATAATTACAGAGTAAAGAAAGAGGTTGTCCAATAAAGGGCATCCTCTTTTTCATATTATGCAACTTGATAAGAATAGATTTTAATTAACCCCGCTGAGATGTCTCAGCGGGGTTTTTTATGTGCATAGTATTAAAGATGCATGCTATAGGTTTTTGTTTATGCTATTTTCAATAGTATCCTGTCCAGGGAATCCTGTGTACCTGTTAGTTAGTTTTCCCTCTTTGTCGAAAACCATAAATGTAGGGATACCAGTAATTTCAAGCTCTTGGTACCAGTACTCCCACTGTTCATTGCTTACACGATAATGCTCACCCTTAATTTCAGGGATAGTCTTGTTCCATGTGCCCAGGGGAGATGTTTCACCTGTTAAATAAACAAAGACTATATCTTTGTCAACATACTTTGCTTTAACTGGCTTCATAGCTTCTATTGAGCTTATGCAGGGACCGCACCAGGTAGCCCAGAAGTCGACAAACACAACTTTTCCTCTGTATTTCTCAAGAATTACATCCAGGGCCTTCTCTTTAGCAACCTCGGGTGTGGGGTTAATTACTACTCCCTTATCTGCTGCTGCCTTGTTGCTTTCAATAAGCGCAGCTAATTTGTCGTTATGAGCAAGAAGTTGCCTTACAATATTCTCATTTAGTTTTGCCGAAAGATTTGTTTTTTCTTCATCTGTAAGGAGCATTCCTGATTCAATTTTTCCATAATATAGCTGAGCCAGGGCAACTTCTGCAATCAGGTCAGTGTTTTTGCCAAGATCCTGAGCTGCCCTTTCTTTAAAGGTCTCAATCATATCATCAATTGTCAAACCTTTATTGCTCTCGGGAGAACTGTATTGTCTTAAGATTGACCTAACAGAATGCCCAAATTCTGCACTATAGGCAGAATTCTCATCAATCTGTTCTCTAATAACATTAATGTAATAGTCCCCCGGGACTTGAATTTCTAGCTTATGTGAGCCGCGTTCTTCACGTGGTATGTTTCTTGTTCGGAAATATGATTCACGTATAGCGGCATCGTATATCATTGCAAGATAAAAGATTGAGGCTTTCAAGTCTGATTCTGCAAGGATTTTTACCTTTTCTGACAAGGCGGGGTAATCTTCAAAACTGCTTATGATGCTGTCGCCTGCATTTTGGAGCCAGGCAAGGTATTCATCAGAAGTAAACCCATCAACCTCATTAAACATTGTCATAATATCCAGAATATCGTCCTTCTTTCTGCCAATATTGTTGAGTATGTTCATGTCATCCACAGAAAGCCACTCGTTATCAGTGAAAATGTAAGCAGAGTCTCCATCTTCCTTGTCTGTGCGATATTTGGATTCGTAACGGCTTTTTCTGTTTAGATCTATTGTCACTGTGGTTTCGTGTCCTGGTACTAGAAACACCTTTGTTCCCCATGGGTAAAGGGTAGTTAACAATGGAAGACTGGTTGGAACCTCCAACCTAAAGGTTCCGTCTTCGTTAATCTTTACCTTATCTCCATAACTTTGTTCTATTATTGGTCCTGTACTTTGAAGTTTTATGTCAGGGAAAACCATTCCCTGATTGTAAGCGATCAGTTTTCCAGTAAGTATAGCAGGTTTGTCAGAGAATTCCAATGGAGGAAGTGAGGCGAGTTTTTCTTCACTGCTTATTTGTGGTTTATAAGTTGCGATACTTTTTTTCGATGGCAGTAATTCTATGCCCCAGATCTTGAAACAGTTGTCGCAGTCACCTTCAATAAAATCTATTTTAGTAACCTTTGGATCCAGGGGAGGAAAGAACAACTTGAAGGATGTCTTGCCGGAGTCTGGCATAAAGAAATGCTCTCCGATATTAATTCCTTCTGCCTTTGTGATAAGGAATCTTGCATCAGACCCGGTTTCTTTGATGTAAGTGTCTGCCGCAATAAGTATCCACTGGTTGGGATAGAAAAAAGCATCAAAATGGAATACTGTGGCAGTGTCACTAAATTCAATCTTGTCAATCTCCAGGATTGTTGTATTCCATGCTTCGAAAATAGGTCTTTCCACAACTTCTGGTCGCTTTTGCGTACAGGCGACAATAAGCGGAATGAATAGCAGAACTAATAATCTGTTGCTCATGATGATATGTTTAATGCTGTCAGATATTATCTATTTCAGAAAAAATGCTTATAGGCTCTTGTTTATGCTTTCCTCTATTGTGTCAGTTCCCGGGAAGCCTACATATCTGTCAGTTAGTTGTCCGTTTTTATCGAATACCATATAGGTGGGCACTCCTTGAATTTCCAGCTTATTGCTCATGGCTTCCCATTGATCGCCGCTTACACGGTAATGCTCTCCTTTAATTTCAGGTATGGTTTTGTTCCATATGCCCAGTGGAGAGGTTTCACCAGTAAGATACAAGAAGACTACATCTTTGCCTTCAAACTTTGCCTTGACAGGCTTAATGGACTCCATAGCGCTCATACATGGACCGCACCAGGTAGCCCAGAAATCAACAAGTACTACCTTGCCCTTATACTTTGCAACAATGGCATCCAGTAGCTTGTCACTGGCAACATTCGGGGTGGGATTAACAACAACGCCTTTTTCAGTTAAGAATTGATTGCTTTCAATCAGTGCAGCTAGTTTATCATTATATTCAATAAGCTGTTTTGCCATTGCCTCGTTTATACTTGTTGGAAGTAGTGCTTTCTTTTCTTCGGTGAAGAACTGTCCAGCTTCGATATTCCCACTCAACATTCTGGCAGATGCAATATCTGTAATCAGTTCAGGGTTGCCAAACTGCAGTTCGGTTAATTGTTTTGCAAGGTGGTCAGGGTAATAATAGTCCATAATCAATGAAGATACGTAACCAATAGAGGCATTATAGGCAAAGGATTCATCAACAAAATCTCTTAATGCATTCTTGAAATAGTTCTCATCTAGAAATGGAAACTCAGGAAGATTAGCGCCTCGTTCTTCTGGAGGGGTATTTATTATATATGCCTGACGGTTTGCTTCAGTGTAAGACATGGCTATATTCAAGACTGAAGCTCTCATGTTGGATTCAGCAAGAATTCTTATCTTTTCTGACAATGCCGGATATTCATTATAACATGCTCTTGCGCTGTCAACTGCTTGTAATACCCAATTGTAGTATTCTTCAGGAGTCTTGCCGACAACGGCTTTTATAGCAGCATCTGCTCCATAATACTTGGTCTGCTTTGCTTCAATGGATCTTAGGATATTCATTTCATCTGCAGATAGCCAGTTATTTTCTACATATGCATAGTCAGCATCTCCTTCTTCTTTGTCAGTGCGATACTTTGACTCGAAACGGCTTTTCTTGTTCAAATCTATTACCACAGTTGTTTCGTGTCCAGGTACTGCAAACACCTTTACTCCAAAGGGTAATAAATAAGAAAGGACAGGAAGGCCTGTCTGAGCCTCAATAGTAAAGGTTCCATCTTCATTTATTGCAATTTTATCATAGTCACTTTCCTGTAAAATAGGACTTGAAGCAGCAAACATAATGTCAGAGAATTCCATTCCTTTTTGGTATCCAAAAACTTTGCCTTTGATTATGGCGGGCTCGTCAGAGAAATCCAGAGGTGGGAGTGTTGTAAGCTTCTCAGAATTACTTAATTCAGGCGAATAAATTGAGATGCCCTGCTTTGAAGGTATTAATTCAATGCCCCATATATTAAAACAGTTTGCACTTTCACATTCAATAAGGTCGATCTTGTAGATTTTTGGATCCAGAGGAGGGAAGAATAATTTGAAAGAGATTTGACCTGACTCCGGGATTGGGAACCATTCCTGTAATTTGATACCTTCAGCACCAGTGATAGACAGATGTTGGTCTGATCCGTTCTCCCTGATAAAGGTACCTTCAGAAATTAATATTCTGGCGTTGGCTGGGTAATAAACATCAATGTAAAATACCGTAGCAGTGTCACTTAACTCTATCTTGTCAATTTCCATTGCTGTCGAACTCCAGGAGTCGAAGGCAGGTCTTTCAACAACTTCGGGCCTTTTTTGTCCACAGGCCGCTAACAGCGGGATGAACAACAGGGCTAGCTTTTGGTAGTTCATAGTGTTTGGATTTAGTTTACCTCAAGTTAGGTAAAACTTCTGAAATAAAAAATCCCGGCATTTTTTGCCGGGATCTTTTACTGAGAATAATTCTTGATTACAGATCGGCATTAATACTAGCCTCTATCTCTTCAGCGCCGGGGAATCCGGTATATTTTGCGGTAAACTTACCCTTCCTGTCGAAAACCATAAAGGTTGGGACACCTTCAATGCCCAGTTCCTTGTACCAATAACGCCATTGGCTGGCTGTCACACGGTAATGCTCTCCTTTGATATCTGGAATAGTTTTGTTCCATGCACCTATGGGAGAGGTTTCTCCTGTAAGATATACAAATACCACATCCTTGCCCTTATACTGTGCTTTGACCGGCTTCATTGCTTCCATGGCACGCATACAGGGGCCACACCAGGTCGCCCAGAAATCTACAAGAACTACTTTTCCCTTGTATTTCTCAATGATAGTGCTAAGCACTTTGTTCTGATCTACATCGGGTACCTGATTAATAACTACGCCTTCAATAGTGGCGGCCTGATTTGACTCAATAAAGGTTTTAATTTCGTCATTTTGTGTAATTAGAAACTCTGCTATTGCCTTATTTGAGAATGTGGTCTTGAGACTTTGCTTTTCCTCGTCGCTAAGGAAGTCTCCTTCTTCAAGTCGTTGAGCCTGCATCCTTGCTCTTGTTATTTCCTGCAGCAAACTGGTGTTTGTAGTAGTTAGTCCAGCAATATCCTTGCTGAACATGCTTAACTTTTCTTCGTTTGTCTTATCCTTGTTCTCAGGATTATCCAATACGAGGTAGTCCAACAAATAGTCTGCTGCTCTGCCAAATTGTGAGGAATAAGCAATGCTTTCACTAAAGAAGCGTTGTACTAGCTCCTTATAGTAAGTGTCATCCGGGACAGGAGGATTGACATCATGATTTGGGCGTTCTTCATAAGGAATATTGCGCACTGTAAAGTAGGCTTCTTCAACAAGATCTCTGTACAGTATGGCGTAGATTACAGACATATTGCGGAGTTCGGCTTCAGCCAGCACTCTGGCATTGCCTGTTATTCCAGCAGAATCCAACCTGCCTGCAGCTTCGTTATTTACTCCCTGAATCCAGTTAAGGAAATCCTCCGGGCTCATCCCGTCAACCTGTGACGATTTCCTTTCTGAAGGTTCCATCCTCATTAATAACGATTTTCTTGTCAGCATCAAACTCAAGAATAGGGTTAATTTTCTCGAGTTTAAGTTCTGGAAAATTCATTTCGGAATTGTAACCTTCGATCTTACCGCTAATTACTGCAGGTGCATTGTTGTATGTAAGTTCCGGTAGTGTGGGTTGGGCTTCATTGGGTTTTTGCGAACAAGCCGCAAATAATGGAATCAATAGTAGTAGTATCCTTCTGCTGTTCATAGCTCACGTTTTTAGAGATGGCTAAACTATTAAAAAGGAGAAATAAACACAAGGTGAAAGTGCCATATCTTTCCTAAATTTACCCTTCAGTTAGGGAGGAAATTTTCAGCTAATAATAAACCTTGCAATTTTCATTTCATGAGATACATTCTTACAGCGCTTTTAATTGGACTTTCAGCAAGTGTTTTTGGTCGTACTGACTTTGTTCCTTATTCGGAATATTCAGTCAGAGGGAATGCCGGATTTATGAAGACTTTTGTAAGCGGACTTCCAGGTGACTACTCATTTGCAGGAACAACCTTTGGCGGTCGTTTTGTTTATTTTGGGGAGAAGTACTGTGCTGCAATGATCGAAGTTAATTACAGCAACTTTACCGGGACTCAGACTGAGGTAGATGGTATGAGTTTCAGCTTTGTTGAGACGCCTTTGATGACCAGAATAAGGATTCCTATGAAAAGGACTGCTGTATCAATTAATCTGGGTTCCTATATTCAATTTCCTTTATCTTATTCTTCGGAGATAGTAATGGAAAGAAGTGCCCTTTTGGGTTTGGCAGGTGGACTTGAATTCTCATTCCCAGTAGGGAAAAAGCTGGATCTTGGTATAGAGGGAAGATATAATTACAACCTGCACTCCAATAGCACCACAATAGATGACTTATGGTCATCCTGGACTCAGTTTGGAATAGTGTTGAGTTATCGAAGTAAATAAAAAAGAACCCCTCTCTATCCGCTTTTTCATTGTTAAATGAAAAAACGGATAAAGATAGTAGTATAAAAATAGGGGTTATTACATTACAAGTTTATAACCCTTGCCGTGAACATTGAGAATCTCGACAGATGGATCATCTTTAAGGTGCTTCCTTAGCTTGGTAATGTAAACGTCCATACTTCTGGCGTTGAAATAGTTGTCATCCACCCAGATGGTCTTGAGAGCAAAGTTACGCTCTAACACTTTGTTTGCGTTGTTGCACAACAGTTTGAGCAGCTCAGATTCTTTAGTGGTAAGTTTAACTATTTGGTCCCCGTCAATAAGCTGTTGTTTGTGAGTATCAAATCTGAATCTTCCGATTTGGAAAACGTCTTGTCCACCCAAAGTTCCCTTTGTACGACGTAAGATGGCTTCAATGCGGAAAAGCAATTCTTCCATGCTGAAAGGTTTGGTGAGATAATCATCTGCACCTATTTTAAAGCCTTGAAAGACATCTTCCTTCATTGATTTTGCCGTTAAGAATATGATGGGCACATCGGTATTGACCATTCTGATCTCTTTAGCCAGAGTAAAACCATCCTTCTTTGGCATCATCACGTCGAAGATACAAACGTCGTACTTCTTGCTCATGAATGCCTCATAACCGGCTTCACCGTCAGCCATAAGATCAGTATCATACCCTTTGGCAATCAGATACTCCCTGAGTAGCATCCCCAGGTTTTCATCATCCTCGGTCAGGAGAATTTTATATTCTTTTTCCATTCCTTATTGCTTTTAAGGGGTAAAAATATTTCGAATTTGGTTCCAACATTTAGTTCACTTTCAACTTTTATCTCGGCCCCATGATCTTCCACAATCTTCTTTACGTATGCGAGGCCCAGTCCAAAGCCTTTAACATTATGCACGTTACCTGTCGGTACGCGATAAAACTTCTCAAAGATACGTTTTAAATTTTCTTTTGAAATACCTAGTCCGTTATCTTCAACTGTTATTACTATTCCGGTGGGCCTGTTCCATGTCTTTACCTGGAATACAGGGGTTCCTCTTTTGTATTTCAGTGCATTATCCAGCAAGTTAAAAATAACATTTGTAAAATGCACTTCATCTACATGAGCATATGGATTCTTTGCCTCTAATTTCTCTACTATGGAACCCTTCTGGCTCTCTACCTTTATCCTGAAAGTATTCACAACACCATGTACCATTTCATTGATGTTGGTCTTTTTCAGTTTCAATCCGGCCTTACCTTTGTCAAAGATAGCCATTTGCAGCACTTTTTCAACTTGAAAGCTCAATCTTTTACTTTCGTCCTGAATAACTGTAGAAATGTGCTTTAGACTTGATGGTGTTTTTGTAACATTCTCGTCTGTAAGCATCTGGGATGCAAGAGAGATTGTCGATATAGGCGTTTTAAATTCGTGGGTCATATTGTTGATGAAATCATTCTTGATGTCATCAAGCCTTTTCTGTCTAACAATGATTGCCATTGTAAGAACGGAAAGAAGAACCATGACAAGGGTAAAGATTACTGTCGGAAGCATCATACCCATTGACTCCATAATGAAGTTAGGTCTTTTGGGGAAGTAAACCAAAAGATAGTTTGGCTTGGGATGCAGGTCAGAAGGGAAGAGGTATTTCTGATATGTGACTGTTGCCTGATCCCTGTCATAGCGAACTGTAGATGTTACCAGTTCTCCTTTGGAATTGTAGATACCAAACTCAAATGGAAGAGAAATACCTCTTTCATCAAATGCCTGGAGCAGGGTAACATCCACTGTCTCTCTGGAGATTCTTTGCTGAATTGGTATATCTGTTACGAAATAGCCCTTACGAAGTCTTATTTCTTGTTCTGTAAGTTTTGAACGGAATTTCGACTGAAGGTAGTTAAATGCATGTGCCAAAGGGTCAGCCTTATCAAGCTGACTTGATCCCATTGGAGTCTTATCTTCATAGGTGTAGATAAGTGAATCCTGGCGATAGGTGGATACTCTTGCACTGAGTTGGGAACTGCTTATGGAAAAGTCAAGCGAAATATCATACTGAAGACGTCCGTCATCAGTACCCAACTGCTTTATACCTGAAAAGTAGCGGTTTTCGTTTTTGTATTGGGGTGGCAAACTGAATTCCTCAATTGCCATTTGAGCAGACAGTGTTGAAGTCTCATTTATTTCAAGCCTGTGAATGACCTGATCAAGTGCTTGCCGTACCAACTGATCAAAATGCTCTTCCTTAATCATTGTTGCATTCCTGATCCACATCATTTGTATGTAAATCAGTCCCAGCAATGTCAGGGTGATCAATATTATAAGAATCTGAATAAACCTCCTGCTCATGTCTGCAAAATTAGCCTGTGTAAGTTGATTTCCTGCCTGTTTAACAATAATTAACTACACAAGCCTGTAAATCAATGCTTTTAGTTAAGGATCAGGCTTTGTTTTCCAATCACTTTTTCGAGTGCTTCCTCGGCTGCATGCTGTTGTGCTTCCTTCTTTGAACTGCCCCGTCCCAGGCCCATAAGGATATTATCTATGTATGCCTGGGCTACAAAACTGGCTTCTCCTTTTTCAGGGTATTCTTCTGTAACGAAGTGTATGCTGCAGCGGTTTTTTTGCCCCCATTCAATCAATGTAGACTTATGGTTCAGGTTAGTCTCAATCAGGGAGTCGAGATCCTGATACTGGTTAATTATTTTTTCTATGATGAATTTCCTTGCAGCGAAGTATCCCTTGTCAATGAATATAGCACCAATCAGTGCTTCCAGGGCATCACCTGGTATGTGGGTATGGGTCAGATCTGAGAGAGCCTGTGTTTTTATGAATTTGTCCAGTCCCAGTTGCAAGGCCAGCCTATCCATATTGCTACGATTAACTATGCGTGCCCGCATCTTTGTGAGTATACCTTCATCTTTGTTGGGATATCTTACAAACAATTCATGGGCAATAACAGCCCCTAGAACCGCATCTCCAAGATACTCTAGCCGTTCGTTATTTAAGGGAAGTCCCTTTTCATCCTTCATCATAAGGGATTTATGCTGGAAGGCCAGCAGGTAGTAGTCCTTGCGACGGGCCAATACTCCTGTAGTGTTGTACAGAAAATAATAAAACTTCTTACCCTTTCGGGGAAGAAGTTTTATAAATATCAGAAAGTGTTTTAACACAATACTATTCAAGTGATTTAAAAGCCACACAAGCATTGTGACCACCAAATCCAAAAGTATTTGAAATAGCCACCCTTACCTTACGTTCCTGAGCCTTATTCAAAGTAAAATTTAATTTTGTATCGAGCTCCGGATCGAGATTAAAGTTATTAATCGTGGGAGGAACTATTCCATTTTTTATTGCAAGAATACAGGCAATAGCTTCAATAGCTCCTGTGCCGCCAAGAAGGTGACCTGTCATTGACTTTGTAGAGCTGATGTTAAGCTTGTATGCATGTTCTCCGAATACTTCCTTGATTGCCTTAATTTCAGCAACGTCGCCAAGAGGAGTACTGGTTCCATGCACATTGATGTAATCTACATCTGAAGGCTCTATATTGCCGTCTTTCAAAGTTGCTCCCATTACTTTTCTGGCACCCAGTCCTTCAGGATGAGGTGCAGTAAGATGGTAAGCATCAGCTGTCATTCCGCAACCAACAATTTCACAATAGATGTGTGCACCTCTGCTAACAGCATACTCATATTCTTCCAGAATTAGCGCGCCGCCACCTTCTCCGATTACAAAACCGTCCCTGTCCTTGTCGAACGGACGTGAAGCTGTAGCCGGATCATCGTTTCTGGTAGAGAGTGCCTGTAATGCATTGAATCCGCCAACACCAGCCTCATTGATAGCTGCCTCTGAACCACCGGTGATAAAGACTTTAGCCTTACCAAGACGAATCAGATTAAAAGCATCACCTATAGCGTGTGTGGAAGATGCACATGCGGAAACAGTGCCGTAGTTAGGACCTCTAAAACCATATTTCATTGAGATATGGCCAGAGGCAATGTCAGAGATCATTTTAGGAATGAAGAAAGGATTGAAGCGGGGTACGCCGTTGCCCTGAACATAAGCCTTCACTTCATCCATGAAGGTTATGATTCCACCAATGCCGGCACCCCAAATAACTCCTGCTTCATCTAAATCGATTTTTTCGAGGTCCAGGCCGGAATCCTGAAATGCTTGCTCAGCTGCTGCAATAGCATACTGAGCAAACAAGTCTGTCTTCCTTACCTCTTTACGGTCAAGGTATTCTTCAGCATTGAAGTCCTTTACCTCGCAGGCAAATTTAGTTTTGAAATTGGTGGCGTCAAATCGAGTAATGGGTCCGGCAGCACTCTTACCTTTGACCAGGCCGTCCCAGTACGATTCAACTGTGTTGCCTAGTGGGGTAATGGCACCAAGTCCCGTTACAACTACTCTTTTTAACTCCATAATTTAGGTTTCAGTAATACAATAGTCTTACTTCACGTTTTCTTCGATGTATGCGATGGCATCACCTACTGTGCCGATGTTTTCAGCTTGATCATCAGGAATTGCGATATTAAACTCTTTTTCGAACTCCATAATCAATTCAACAGTGTCAAGAGAGTCAGCACCCAAGTCGTTGGTGAAGCTAGCCTCGGGAGTAACTTCTGATTCGTCAACTCCCAACTTGTCCACAATAATTGCTTTAACTCTTGATGCAATGTCTGACATAGCTTTAGTTTTTTAGTTAATAAATCAATTTTAGTTTCAAAAAATAATGGTGCAAATAAATAGATTTGCCCAAAATAAATCAAATAATCCTTCAACGAAATTCATGAAGCGTGCTCTTTTTTTATATTTTTAGCTTTTGAAAGGCGCTTTTTGGGCACTATAAACTATTGATAATGAAGAATGTTGTGATCCTGGCTTCGGGCTCCGGAACAAATGCCGAAAATATAATCCGTTTTTTCGAAAATTCGAAAATTTCAAGGATTTCCTGGCTTTTATCAAATAATCCTCAGGCTTTGGCTCTTGACAAAGCCAAAGCCCTCGGCGTAAATACAATGGTTTTTACAAGGGATGACTTTTATGTAAATGGCAGAGTTTTGAGCTTTTTGCAGGGTGAACAGCCTGATCTGATAGTACTTGCGGGCTTTTTGTGGTTGGTTCCTTCAGATGTTGTAAAAGCTTTTCCTGGTCGTATTATTAATATACATCCGGCCTTACTGCCAAATTATGGTGGCAAAGGGATGTATGGAGATAAGGTTCACAAGGCAGTAATAGACAATAAGGAAAAGCAGTCAGGTATCACTATCCACTACGTGAATGAGAAGTATGACGATGGTGATATAATATTTCAGGCTTCTTGTAGTGTTAGTCCTGATGATACCCCTGAGACCCTGGCATTGAAGATACATGCTCTTGAGTATGAGCACTTCCCGAAAGTGATCCTCCGTTTACTTGAGTAATATCCTGTTCTCCTTTTGCAAGCCGGTTTTTCTGCTCATCAAGTCGATTTTTGAACTGGCTGATGAATTCCAGATAGTGTGGCATATCTTCACCTGGAACAGGTTCTACCGGAGGAGCTTCAACCTTTAAAGGATCTATTGGAGAGTCGTTTCTGTACATACGGAAGTCAAGGTGCGGACCTGTTGACAGGCCTGTGCTTCCTACATAACCAATAAGTTGACCCTGAGCTACCCTGTCACCTTTTGATATTCCCTTGGCAAAGCCCTGCAGATGCATATATACGGAAGTATATACGCTATTGTGTCGTATTTTGAGATAGTTACCTCCTCCTTTTGCATCCCATCCTTTTTGGATAATGGTTCCATCACCAATTGCATAAACGGGAGTTCCTGCAGGTGCGGCATAATCAACCCCATGATGAGGTCGATTGATCTTAAGTACGGGATGAAAACGGCTGTGGCTGAAGCGTGAACTAATACGGGAGAATTTTAGAGGTGCCTTTAAGAATGCTTTTCGAAGGCTATTGCCTTCTTCATCAAAGAATCCGTTTGTTACACTGTCGTTAGGATATTTAAATGCGTAATAATCACGTCCTTTGTGATTGAAAATGGCAGCATGGACAGTAGAAACGCCTATTGAAACACTGTCTACATATTGTTCGTCATAGATAGCTACAAAGTTGTCTCCTTTTTCGATACCAAAGAAATCAACAGTCCATGCAAAGATTTCTGATAATTCGAATGCAAGCATTGGACTCAGATTATTATCCTTTACTGTATTCCACAGGGATGAGCTAATAATTCCTGAGCCAACCTTTCTTATAGTCTCAACCGGCTTTATGTCACGATATACATGGAATGTATCTGTAAGCTGCATCACGAGGTAGTCGGTATTGTCTATTTCATAGACAAACCACATGGGAGTCATTAGGGAGTCTCTGCTGTAAAAAACAGAATAACTGTTACCAGTACGTATCTTTCTAACATCAAAAATGGGCTTGCTTTTCTCAGCCAAGAGGTTGACAATCTTGTTGTCAACCTTTATTGGAAGCAGTATGGAAGCAAGATTCTGATTGCGGCTTACTTTATAGTTCTCTATGCTGAAGGAATCTTTCGGTAGTCCGTAAAGAAGCTGTGGTGGAGGGGGAGGAGCCGGTTCCTCTGCAATTATGAGATCCTGCTCAACGTCATTTTTAGCACGCCATTGATATATATATATGACAACTGCAATGATAGTCAGAACAAGAATCGAGATTATTATGTGTAGCTTCTTCATTTGCTCATACTTTTATGCTGTCAAAACCCTGTCCAAATACACCCATTACATTGCCCATAGTTATAAATGCTCTGGGATCTGCTTCCTTGATTATATTTAGGATAGCCTGAGACTCACTTTTACGTGCAATGACCATCAGCACTTTAGCCTCTTTACCTGAATAACCTCCTTCGGCAGGTATCACTGTAATACCTCGCTTTGCAACATTTATCACCTGATGCTTAATTTCTTCATAATGATCAGAGAAGATAAAGAACTGGACAGTCTGTTTTGTACCGCTTATGATAAGGTCAACCGTATAGGCCAGAATTGCCATTGTGACGAAACCAAAGATCATGGTTTCAAGAGACCTGAACAGAATAAATGATGATCCGATTACTACTGAATCAATATAAAGCAGTAAGCGACCGAGGGATATATTCTTGTATTTGTTGATCATTAGGGCTATGATGTCAGAGCCCCCTGTGCTACCTCCATTAAGGAATACTATTCCTGCACCTGTACCGGCAAGTACCCCACCTGTTACTGTTGCCATAATCCTGTCAGTAATCAGAGGTTCTGAAACCAGATGTGTAATAATGGACAGAAATAATGAAAAGACTGCTACCGAGTAAATACTTTTTACCCCAAACGAAGCTCCGATAACCTTCATTGAAGTTACAATCAGGATGGTATTCATTATAAGAGTCATAAGACCAATATCGAAGCCAGTCAGGAAGTGCAGGACTGTTGCTATACCAGTCAAGCCACCTGCAATAATCTTTGACGGGATAATAAAGCCGGCCCATCCCAAAGCACTAATCCCAAGTCCTATGGTAAGGAATATGTAGGATAACAACCCATTACCAAATGCTTTAAATTTCATCAGGCTACTACTATGTTTATTATTTTACCCGGTACAACTATCACTTTTTTCACCTCTTTGCCCTCAGTCCATTTCTGAGTCTGCTCTTCCTTCAGCACAAGTTTTTCAACATCAGCCGGGTTAAGGCTTGCTGGAGCTTCCAGCTTAAAGCGCACCTTTCCATTGAATGATACAGGATAAACTACAGTACTCTCAACCAGATAATCAGCATTAAATTGTGGCCATGGCGCATCACAGACTGTCTGATTGTGACCCAGGGCATGCCATATTTCTTCACATATATGGGGAGCAAAAGGTGCTAACAGAATTGTAAGTGGTTCAAGTATTTCCCTCTTGTTGCACTTGAGTGCTGTAAGATCATTGACACAAATCATAAAGGCACTTACGGCCGTATTGAATGAGAATCTTTCAATGTCTTCAGATATCTTTCTGATTGTGCGGTGCAATACCTTTAACTCATCAGCGGTAGCTTTTTCATCTGTCACAATCAGTTTGCCATCTCTGTCAAAGAAAAGTTTCCACACCTTGCGCAGGAATTTATGTACACCGTCTATACCATTGGTGTCCCATGGCTTTGATTGTTCAAGAGGCCCCAGGAACATCTCATACAAACGCAATGTGTCAGCTCCATACTCCTCTACAATGGTATCTGGGTTGACCACGTTGAACATAGACTTGGACATTTTTTCAATTGCCCATCCGCACACGTATTTGTCATCCTCGAGTATGAACTCGGCATTGGCATATTCAGGATTCCAGGCTTTGAAAGCCTGGATGTCGAGGATGTCATTGCGAACCATGTTGACGTCAACGTGTATTTCCATTGTATCATACTTGTCTTTCAGATTGTAAGACACAAAGGTGTTTGTTCCTTTTATGCGATAAACAAAATTGGACCTGCCTTGTATCATTCCCTGATTGACCAGTTTTTTGAATGGTTCATCCTTGCATACATAGCCAAGATCATAGAGGAACTTGTTCCAGAATCTTGAATAGAGAAGGTGACCTGTAGCATGTTCAGTTCCTCCGATATAGAGGTCTACATCCTGCCAGTACTCGTTAGCTTCCTTGCTGACCAGTGCTTTTCTGTTACGTGGATCCATATAGCGCAGATAGTATGCTGAAGATCCCGCAAATCCAGGCATTGTGTTGACTTCAAGAGGATATCCTTCCTTAGTCTTCCAGTTTTTTGCCCTTGCAAGTGGCGGTTCTCCCTTTTCAGTAGGAAGATACTTATCAATTTCCGGAAGTTCCAGAGGCAATTCATCCTCATTAAGTACATAAGGCATATTATCCTTGAAGTACACAGGGAAGGGCTCACCCCAGTAACGTTGTCTGCTGAAGATTGCATCACGCAGGCGGTAGTTGACCTTGACCCTTCCAAGGCCATTGTCTTCTATATGTTTCTTTATTTTTTCAATAGCCTGGGCAACCGACAAACCGTTGAGGAAGCCCGAATTGATCATGGTACCTTCCTTTGAGTCAAAGGAGTCGGTCCATGTTGAAGTGTCGGAAGCTTCTTGTCCGGGAAGCACTACTACCTGGGGTATGGGGAGACCAAAGGTCCTTGCAAAGGCAAAGTCACGGCTGTCGTGGGCAGGTACTGCCATAATGGCACCAGTACCATAGCCTGCCAATACATAGTCACTTATCCAAATAGATATCACCTCGTTGCTAAGGGGGTTGATGGCGTAGGAGCCGGTAAAGACACCGGTTACTTTTCTGACTTCAGCCTGACGTTCACGCTCGGTACGCTTCTTAACCAGTTCGAGGTAGTCTTCAACTGCCTGTTTTTGTTCGGCAGATGTAAGAAGGGGTACCAACTCACTTTCAGGAGCCAGTACCATAAAGGTTACTCCGAAGATAGTGTCGGGACGTGTGGTAAATATATTGAGCTTCAGCTCTGAGTCCTTGACCGGAAACAATACCTCAGCACCTTCTGAACGACCGATCCAGTTACGCTGAATTTCCTTGAGGGAGTCAGTCCAGTCGACAGTATCGAGGCCTTTAAGCAGTCTTTCTGAGTATGCTGTAATTCGAAGCAGCCACTGACGCATTAGTTTTTGCTCAACCGGATGTCCTCCGCGGACGCTGAACCCATCCTTTACCTCATCATTGGCAAGTACAGTACCCAGAGCCGGACACCAGTTTACTACAGTATCAGCCAGGTATGCTAGGCGGTAGTTGAGTAGCACTTCCTGCTGCTCATTGGTTGACATGTTGTTCCACTCTTGAGCACTAAAGCTGAGTTCTTTGGTCTGAGCAGCATTCAAGCCAACTGTACCCTGTTTTTCAAACCTTTCTACAAGTTGGCTTATCGGAAGAGCCTTGTCGGCGTCATTGTCGTAGTAATGCTCGAACATCTTCTTGAAGGCCCATTGAGTCCAGTGATAGTATTCGGGTTCACAGGTCCTGACCTCACGGTCCCAGTCGTATGAGAAGCCTATTTTGTCAAGCTGTTCGCGATACCTTTTGATATTTTGTTCGGTTGTTACTGCAGGATGTTGTCCAGTCTGGATAGCATACTGCTCAGCTGGCAGACCATAGGCATCGTAGCCCATTGGGTGCAGTACGTTGAACCCGTTAAGTCTCTTATAGCGGCTGTAAATGTCTGATGCTATATATCCCAGTGGGTGTCCAACGTGCAGGCCAGCACCTGAGGGATAAGGAAACATATCAAGGACGTAAAACTTAGGCCTTGATAGATCAATGTCAACTTTATAAGTCTTGTTTTCAATCCAATTCTGTTGCCACTTTTTCTCAATTTTTCTGAAATCGTAATCCATGACCGCTATATGTTTGAAATGTCTGTAATTTAACAAGAATACGAATTTGCGAATTTATGAAAAGTTTTTGAATCATGTTGGATTAGCTTAGTGTAGCCTAAGGTAAAATGCGCTGAATTATTGTAGTGAAAGAATAAAAATTGCTATTTTCGCACTCTCTATCCGGTCCCGTAGTTCAATGGATAGAATACTGGATTCCGGTTCCAGCGATATGGGTTCGACTCCCGTCGGGACCACAAGAAGCCGCAAGTCTTTCCGAGAAAGACTTGCGGCTTCTTGTTTTGGTTAACTGATGTATCATGCCTGGAATAAAAGGCATTGACACTGTAAATTGTTGTTGTTCAGCAGAGCAGTGTCAGATTACTGTGCTTATGTGAACGAAGCCGTCAGCTTTGAAGGGATTTGTAGAGGATAAAGTCATATTCGTTATCATCAACAATTGAGAATCCTTCCCGTACGTAGAGTCTAAGAGCATGGTTTCCCTTGGTAACGCTAATTGACAGCCCTTTAAAACCATCGAGGGTAGCCTGCTGCACCAGCTTTCTTAACAACATAGTCCCTATGCCTTGTCCTCTGTACTCCGGATAAAGAGCTATAGTAAGCTCAGGTGACCCATCGTTTACATATCCATAACCTTTGGGGTTGCCATTTAACAGTCGGCACCAAACTGCACCAATAACCTTGTCCCCTTCCAATGCAACAAGACATCTGTCCATTTTTCCTGATCCCCATTTATCCCAATAGATTATAACATTAGGTTCATAAATTGTTTCCTGAGGATAAGGATTGGAGGGATCCGGATTGAAAATAGCCTCGTAAACCAGCTCCTCAAGACAGGGCAGTTCGCTTGCCTGAATTTCTCTTATTTCATAATTGTTGAGAGTCATATTTCATCTGATAGTGAGGGAAGACCTGCCCAGGCAGGTCTTCCCCCTTGGTTGATTTAAAGCTTTCTTCCGATATAAAAGACGTAACCGTAGTACTCTCTATACTTCATAAATAGGTCCTGTTCATGCCTTTCCATCTCGATGAATCTTTCCACAGTGCTGTTTCCCGGATACTTTTTTAGGAACTCTTCCTGGACCTGTAGCTGGGGTAGATAGAAGTTTTCAATCCAGCAGTAGTCTGGAAGGACAAAGGAAGCCACGGGTAGATAACCTGCATCCTGAATCTGTTTAATCTTAGTCGGGATGGTGTCAATCTCATTATAGGCCTCCATCCAGAAATTCCGGATCTCATCTGGTCGGTTATTGGTGAGCCATGATGCTTCTGTGAGGGCAATGAAGGCTCCCTTTTTGAGGTAGGGTCGCCATGTTTCAATACCTTTGCGGAAACCTATGTGGTAGATTGCTCCCTCCGACCATATAAGGTCAAGATTTTCCTTTTCAAATGGCAGAGGGTCGGCAAAAGACCCGACTATCCCCTTTACTCTGTCCTGGAATCCAAGACGGACTGAGTTTTGGTTAAATCTATCAATGAAATCAGGGAATAGATCCAGTCCTGTAATCCTGCATGGCAGTTTGCCTGCAAGGGTCATAGTCTGTCCTCCGGTGCCACAGCCTAAATCGGCTGCAGAGGAGTCTGCAGTTAGTCCTTCGACAAAACTAAGAGCCTTGAGAGTTGCTTCCGGACTGCCGGGACCCTGACGCTCAAACATTGAGAAGTATTCGCAGATAAGGTTGAAATCGAACTCGTGGATTGTATTTTGTTCTGTACTCATTGCTTTAATGTTTAAGACGATGAAGGTTCTGCGGAACCGTTCATGCATCTGAATGATAATAATAGAGAGAATAATAAAGCACACTCCGGCCCTACTTTCTAATTACACACGATCCTTCTTAAACATAAAGCAGTTTGAGTATTCTGAATCAAAGGTCCTGATTTGATCTGAAAAATGCAAGCAAAGTTTCAGTCTATCAGTTTTTCCCCCTGCAATGGGGACCGGGAGGGGAGTACCTGCCCCACCAACTGAAGCTGGTGAGGGATAAGTTTCGGATAATGGAAGCAAGGATTTTGTACCTGAGCAGGTAATGTTGAAGCTTATAAAGGGGGTTTAGCAGGACAAGGAATATTACAGATACATAGGCAAATCTTCCAAACATATAGTATCCTAGGCTTAATGGTAGAATACACAGATCCGGGCTGCATTTCCTGTACGTGTGAAGTAGTAGATCTCCACTGTGCTGTATGCTCTCATGGAGTTGTCTTTTGGTTTAAGTAATCATGTATTTCCTGTAGTCTTCATCCTTGTATTTTTGAAAACCTGCAGCAAGGAGGACTCTGACGGATGCACCGTTTTCTTCGGATGGATCCGCTAGTATCAGCATGCCTCCTTCCGCTTTGATCAGTTCCTCAATAAGAACTATCATCCTTTTGCCATAACCCTTATTAAGGTACTTCTCCTCTCCGATAAGATACCCTATTTCGAAGACTTGTCCCGGCTTATCCACTTCAAGCCCATAGTGTGAAAGTATGTATTCCTTTTCGAAGAAACTGTCGTAATACATGCAAAAACCAATAGGTCTGTCGCCAATATATGCAAGAAAATGTCTGAAATGTCTGTGGGAAGTGCTTCTCCCCTTTAACTCGTCAAGCCAGTCCTCTTTAACCTGTGCCCCACCGGGGCACAGCCATTTGAACACATGAGGCTTGCTAATCCAGTTGCCCACCAGTTGGATATCCTTGTCCTGAAGAGCTTTCAATTCCATAGGGCAGTACTTATCTGAAACTCCTGAGAGCGTTTCTATTTTGCTTACATAGGATAAATATAAACACTATAATCTGGAATAGAATCTTCAGACTATAATAAAGGTATTTTGAGTTGAGGTTTTTACATGGCCGTTATATGTCAATAACAGAGTGATGTTATGAACCTTATAGTGCCCAGTTGATTGGTTCCTTGTTCTGGCTTACAAGTATCTCATTTGTTTTAGAAAAATGCCTGCAGCCCATGAATCCTCTGTGAGCAGATAGGGGAGAGGGATGAGGTGCTTTGAGGATATAGTGTTTAGACTTGTCGATTAGTCCCTCTTTTGCCTGAGCATAGGCTCCCCAGAGAAGGAAGACTACCCCTTCGCACTTTTCTGACACCGCCTTAATTGCCGCATCTGTAAAGAGTTCCCATCCACGCTTCTGGTGTGATCCGGCCTGATGCGCCCTTACAGTCAGAGTCGCGTTGAGTAGCAGCACTCCCTGTCTGGCCCAGGGTTCCAGATTGCCTTTACCAGACATTCTAATGCCGAGGTCATCAGATATTTCTTTGAATATATTTTGAAGAGATGGTGGTAGAGCAATACCTTCAGGAACAGAAAATGCAAGACCATGAGCCTGCCCAGGACCATGATAGGGGTCTTGTCCAAGGATTACAACCTTCACCTTCTCAAGAGGGGTGGTGTCGAATGCAGCAAAAATCTTTGGTGCCGGAGGAAAGACTATCTGGCTTTTTCGCTCCTCAATCAGAAACTCTTTTAACTGTGCAAAATAGGGACTCTGAAACTCGCCCGAAAGGGCTTGTTTCCAGCTTTCTTCGATATGGGGATTGATGTTGACCTGTGTCATTGAATTACTATTGCTTTACACCACCGGAAACCTATGGATGTTAAATGTTTACAGCTTTCGGTGCTACGTTACCGACTATAAATTTAAGCAATGTAATTGTAATTGCATCACAGATGTTGTGCTACATACCTCCCATACAGGTGAGGCACTGCAAAGCATAGAGATCATATTCATCAAATGCAGGTCCCGGTCTACCGTTTAGAGTTATGATACGGTCGGCTCTGATTGCCATCTCATTGTCCAACACAACATAGCGAGAAAAGCCATCCGGGCTGAACAAACCCGTTACAACCCCTGTAGCATCCATTACTTTGTTTCCGGTGTCAAAATAATGTGCCTTGCAGTGAAGCCCAATTAGCAGTTGTACTGTGTCAAAGTAATCGGGATCCATCGGTGTGTAATCCTTTGGAGAATGTGTTGTTTTCATAGCACCAGGTTTTTAACTCAAACTATTATTACTTTCTGCAGTATTCAACAATTTCCCTGACGTGAATTGCTGTAGTGTTGAGAGAGGGAATGCCATGGTATTCCGGTTGGGTCAGTATCAATGGGAGTTCTGTACAACCCAGAATTACTCCTTCGATATTTTGCTGGCTTTTCATCTTCCCGATGATTTCTATTAGCCCCTCCCGGGTCTCCTCTTTGAAGATGCCCAGTTCTATTTCGCTAAACAGTTTATCGTTGATGTATTTAATGTCGTCTTTGTCAGGTATTTCAATTTCAATCCCGTATTTGTTAAACACCTCACTGTAGAAACCGGAACGCATAGTGAATGACGTGCCTATCAGTCCGGTCCGTCTTAAACCCAAAGCCTTAGCCTTACGAGCTGTGGCTTCTACTATGCTGAGCATAGGAACTGCTGTGGCTTTTTGTATCTCATCAAAAAAGAGGTGTGGAGTGTTGGCTGTAAGAGCTATAAAGTCTATTCCTGTTTTTGCAAGCGCATTAGTTGCCTCAATCAGGTAGTCTGTAGCTGCTTTGTGGTTGCCCCTTCTTACAAAACCGATAAAGTGTTCCATATTAACACTGTATATCAGCATCTCGGGATAGTTGAGATCTCCGCTGTTGCCTTCCTTAAATGAATCGATGATGGCCTTATAATAGTCGACCGTTGCTTCGGGACCCAGACCACCGATTAAGCCAATTTTTTTCATTTCGTATTGATTTGCTTGAATGTTAAAGGTACAGAATTTAAAGAATAAAAGACAAAAATATCCACAATTATATTCATATTTGTAGCGTAGGTAATTCAAGGTTAACAGTGGTAAACCTTAATTAGGAAATTATACTATTGGCAGGGGCAACTAAAAACTTGCACTATTGTTAATCATAGGTTATTATATATAATTAAAATAGGGGACATGACAACAAACAGGAAACCACGTGTTGTGGTGATTGGAGGAGGTTTCGCCGGCATCCAGTTTGTGCGTCAACTGGATAAAAGAAATTTTGACGTATTGCTCATCGATAAGGTGAACCATCACCAGTTTCAGCCCTTGTTTTATCAGGTGGCCACTTCGCAGATAGAGCCGGCCAGTATCTCCTTTCCCTTGCGCAACATTTTTCACGGCAACATGAGCGTGCAAATTCGTCTGACGGTGGTCGATCGCATCGATACCGAACAGAAAAAGGTACATACGGGTATCGGGTCCTTTGCCTACGACTACCTGGTGATTGCAGCGGGTTGTAAGACCAACTTTTTTGGGAACAACAACATCGCCAAACATGTGTTTACCCTCAAATCGTCGGTAGATGCCATCCACATCCGCAACCACATTTTGATGACCTTTGAACGCACCATCACCGCTCCGGCCGATCAAAAAGCCTTTTACCAAACCCTGGTGATAGTGGGTGCGGGGCCCACCGGCGTTGAGCTGGCCGGTGCTTTTGCCGAGATTCGTAAAAACGTACTGCCTAAGGACTATCCCCGCATCGATTTTTCCAAGTTTACCATTTATCTGGTAGAGGGCAGTGCCCATACGCTCAACAACATGAGCGCGGCCTCCCGGGAGGCCAGTCGCCGCTACCTCGAAAAAATGGGGGTAAAACTGCTGACTTCAACTTTTGTGAAGGATTACGACGGGCGTACTCTGCAACTGAGCAACGGCACCAGTCTTGAGGCCAAGACGGTGATCTGGGCTGCCGGGGTAACAGGTAATAAGATTGAAGGACTGCCCAGGGAGGCTGAAGGTCCAGGCAATCGTATCAGGGTTGATCGCTATAATAAGGTTGTTGGTCTTGAGGATGTATTTGCGGTAGGAGACATAGCCTATATGGAGACCCCAAAGTATCCCAAGGGGCATCCTCAGGTGGCCAATGTGGCCATTAATCAGGCAAGGAATTTGGCGCGCAATTTTGCAAGGGTGGAGAAGGGGCAGGCACAGAAGTCCTACGAGTACCGCGACTTGGGCTCCATGGCCACCATTGGCCGCAATAAGGCGGTGGTTGATTTGCCTTTTTTCCGTTTCAAGGGCTGCACCGCCTGGCTGGTGTGGATGTTCTTGCACCTGATGTTGATTTTGAGTGTGCGCAACCGCCTGGTCATCTTCATCAACTGGGCCTGGTTGTACCTGACCAAAAACACTTCGCTGCGTTTGATATTGATGCCGGAGGACAAGTTAAGGGAGGAGAACGCCACCCTGCAACAACAGCACGGTCACGACTAAGACCACCATCACCAGGGTGCTGCGTTGATTGATGGCGCAGGCACGAAGCAAATCTTTTTGCGAAACGACCCTGGATCGTTCCCCGATCCAGGGTTTTTTATGGACCCGTCCGTGGTAGGTGGCGGGCCCTCCAAAGCGTAGGTCCAGGATGCCCGCCAGGGCGGCTTCGGGGTAGCCGGCATTGGGACTGGTGTGGCGGTGTCCGTAGCGAAAGAGGAAGCGCAGGGCGCGGGGCGAGCCGCCGACCACTACCATCAGCAGGGCGGTGAGGCGGGCGGGGACAAAGTTGGCCACATCGTCGAGACGGGCGGCGGCGCGCCCAAAGAGGCGGTAGCGATCGCTTTTGTAGCCCAACATCGAATCGAGGGTGTTCACCATTTTGTAGCTCCACATGAGGGGGAGTCCACCCACCAGGTAGTAAATCAGCGGGGCAATAACGCCATCACTCAGATTTTCGGACAGGGTTTCCAGGGCGGCTGTCCGGATTTGGTTTTCGTCGAGGCAACTTGTATCGCGACCCACAATCATGGAGAGTTGGCGGCGACCGGCGGGGAGTCCCCCATTGGTTAAGGCTTTGTCTACCGCCTTCACTTCATCGATGAGGTTGCGGTTGGCCAGTCCCCAAAATACGAGCAGACTGGCAGCGGGGTAGTAGAGCCAGGGACTCAGGGTAAGCAGGGCCGTGCAATACTTCAGGGCGATAAAAACGGTCGTTACCAGTACCAGCACCAGAAGCAGGCCCTTCAGCAGGCGCTGCGAACCGCGGTTCAGCAGTCTTTCTGCCTTGCCGATGGCATGCCCAAAGCCCTTTACCGGGTGCGGCCAGTGCCGCGGATCGCCCAGCAGCAAGTCGGCTCCATAGCCCAGCAACAGCGGCAGCAGCCAGGGCAGTAATTCGCTTATTGTTGCTGATTCAACCATTCTACTATGGCCTTTTGCAGTTGCAGATTGGCGGCGGGCGTCTGCGCCGCCACCCGAAAATGACCCGGACCCAGTCCCCGGAAATTATCGGCATTTCTGATTAGGAGTCCGTGCTCCGCCACCAAATAGCGCTGTAGGTCCGCCGCCGTGCCCACCCGGGTACGTGTCAGAAAAAAGTTGCAGGCAGAGGGCGTTACCTCCAGCTCCGGCCTTTGGCGCAGGGCTTTTTGCAGCTTCCGGGCTTCGGACAGCGTTTCGTTGATTTGTGGCTTATGGTCGGTCGGATGGGCATGCAGCCAGGTGATGGCCGCCAGGGCCAGGCTGTTCACGCTCCAGGGCATGCGCAGGGGCTGCAGCTTTTCCAGCAGCTTTCCCTGAGCCAGCAGATAGCCGGCCCGGAGTCCCGCCAGACCATAGATCTTGGTGAGGGAGCGTACCACCACCATATTGGGGGGCAGGACTTGGGTGGTCAGACCCTCAGCGTCTGAGCAGAGTTCCTGGTAGGCTTCGTCGATCAGGAGGGTGGTCTGCGGCAGGGACAGCGCCAATTCGCGCAGGAAGTGGGGCGACCAGCAGCGACCGTCGGGATTGTTCGGCTGCCCCAGCCATAGGAGGTCCAGTTGCCGGCAGTTCTTTACATTCACCGCTTCTGCCTTTAGGAAACTGATTTGATGCCGGTAGCAGCGGGCGGCGTCTTCGTATTCGGCAAAGGAGGGAAGCACAATGCCCGAGCGGGCACCACGGAACAGGTGGGCCAGGAGGTAAAAGGCCTCGGTACTGCCGTTGGTCACCAGGACCCCTGCTCCGCTGGCGGCGTGTTGGGTTTGCAGACAGCGGGCGGCACTTGCGGCATCCACCTCGGGGTAGTCGCTCAACGTTTCGAGTCGCCCTTTCAAATGCTCCAGCAAGTCGCCCGGCAGAGCTGCCGGCAGCACATTGGAGCTGAAATCGCAGCTTATTTTTCCGGGAAACGCATTGCGGTTATTGCCGTGGCCCTGCAACATGGTGACTTATTTTTGAAGCAGTTGGTAAATATAGGGCAGGTCGATGTGCCTGCGCAGCAAGTCGGCCAGCTGGTCGAAGCCCTTTTCCTTCAGGGCCGCATAATCGGCCCTGACCCGGATGCCGGGACGCACAATTTGGAGGATTTCCTGAAGGACGGCTTCGTTGTCGAGAATCCCATGGATGTAGGTGCCCCAGCAGCGCGCGTTCAGACGAGCGCCATCTTTGCTGCCGTCGTCCAGGCGACAAAGTGCGTCACCGCCGGTAGTCCTGCCCATGTGAATTTCGTAACCGCGACCGCTCACGGTCGGCTGGTCCAGAAAGTGGAACCGGCAGACCTCGGTCTTCTTGTCCGTCCCCAATACCGTTTTTACCGGCAAAATACCCATGCCCCGCACTTCTTTGACCGCACCCTCCACACCCTGCGGATCGGCAATGCTTTGGCCCATCATCTGAAAGCCGCCGCAAATGCCGTAGAGCGGCTTGTTGGACTGGTGGTGCTGCAGAATGGCGTCTTCCATGCCGTTTTGGCGCAGATAAAGCAGGTCGGCGATGGTGCTTTTTGAGCCGGGGAGCAGTACGATGTCTGCGTCCTTTACCGCCTTAGCCTCCCGCAGGTAAAAGACTTGCACTTCCTCCACTTGCTGCAGGGTATCGAAGTCGGTGAAGTTGGACATGTGGGGCAGGGCCACCACACCAACATTAATTTTTCCTTCCTGAGGTCCCTGCTTCATGTGGTCGAGCACCACCGAATCTTCCTGTTCAATAAAAATATCGCGGAAGTAGGGCACTACGCCAATCACCGGCACGCCGGTCAGTTCTTCCAGCATGCTTCGGCCATCTTCGAAAAGTTCGGCATCGCCCCGAAACTTGTTTATGAGGATGCCCTTGATCAAGCGCCGGTACTTGGGTGGCAGCAGTTGAATGGAGCCATACACCGAGCCAAAGACCCCGCCCCGGTCGATGTCGGCCACCAGAATCACCGCCGCATCCACCGCCTCAGCCACCCGCAGGTTGGTGATGTCGCGGTCCCACAAATTCACTTCCGAAATGGATCCGGCGCCTTCAATCAGCAGGGGACTGTAGCGCTCCATCAGTCTGCGACACGACTGCATGGCCACTTCGAAGAGGGCGTCGCGGTCGCCCCGGTTAAAATATTCCTGCGCGCTTTGGTCCCCGGCCGGCTTGCCCAGGAGTACGAGCTGGCTCACTTTATCGCCGGTGGGTTTGAGGAGGATGGGGTTCATGTGGACGGAGGGACTGATTCCGCAGGCCTCGGCCTGCACCACTTGAGCGCGGCCCATTTCCAGGCCTTCGGGACTGGCTCCGCTGTTGAGCGACATATTTTGGGCCTTGAAGGGGGCCGGTCGGTAGCCTTCCTGCAGCAGCAGTCGACCAAAAGCGGCCGTAAGCACCGATTTGCCCACATCGGAGCCGGTACCGACAAACATCAGGGGACGCAAAGTTTCTTGTTTGGTCATTATAGGCAGATTTGTGCCAGGTGTCCGTAGGCCACCTGACGGTTGAAATAGTGCTCCGGCGATAAATTTTCGGCCAATCCGTGTACCACGCGGATGGGACCGCCGTGACTCACTACGAGGATTTGCTGACGGGGATGTTTCTTTTTGAGGTCTCTTAAAAAGGCTTCGATGCGGACAATGAGATCCTCGAAAGACTCTCCTCCGGGCGGCGCGCAGCGCAGGTAGTCGTCGAAGAAGGCCTGCGCTTCGGGCTTTTGCTCAATTTCGCTCCAATGCAAGCCCTCCCAGTCGCCAAAATTGAGTTCCATCAAGCGTTCATCCATCAGCACCTTTTGGTCGCCGGCAATGGCTTGGGCCAGCAGGGCGCAACGGCTAAGGGGACTGGAATAGATGGCGTGGAATTTCTTCTTCTGCAGGGCCCGGGCCAGCTGGCGGTGCTGCTTTTCGAAATCGTCCGGCAGCGGCGGTTCGCTTTGTCCGTAACAGAGTCCCTCCGGGGCCTGGGTCTGGATGTGACGTAAGAGCGTGAGTTGCATGGCTTAAAAATGGTTGTAATAAATAACTGCGACTACGTACAGGGTGACTTCAACAAGTTGCTGCAGGGCGCCGAGTACATCGCCGCTGTAGCCTCCGGTACGCTTCATGATGTAGTGGCGAAAGCGCCAGTAAACGAGCAGAGCTGCGGGAAGCAGCAGGACCGTAAGTTGAAGGGGCAGGAGCAGTAGAAAGGGGAGGGCAGTCAGACTCGCTATCCAGAGGGAGACGGTGTTGACCTCATTGCCAATGGGCTTGACCTTGCTGAGGGCATCCTCGCGGATGTAGGGGGTGGTGCGTACCAGCAGCACCGGAAGGAGTCGACTCAGGGGGTGGCCCGCTATCAGCAGTCCAAATATTTCGGAAGGGGGGAGGTGCAGCAGGGCCGTGTATTTGGTCGCCAGTATGGCCAGGAGTCCCACCGTTCCGTAGGTGCCCAGGCGACTCTCCTTCATGATGTCGAGAATGCGTTCGGTCGTCATACCGCCCCCGTAACCGTCGCAAAAATCGGCGAAACCGTCCTCATGAAAAGCCCCGGTGATGAAAATGGTCGCCAGGATGCTCAACAAGAGGGCCAAAGGCAGGGGCAGCACAAGCAGGGCCAGCCAAAGGGCTCCGGCACCCAGGGCACCGACCAGTGCCCCTACCAGTGGGAAGAAGCGCAGCGCTTTATTCAGCAGTCCCGGTGAATAGGGCAGCGAGGCCGGCACGGGAATGCGCGTGAAAAACATCAGTGCGGTGAAAAAGATGTGCATGTCGCTGTTTTGGTTTTGGGTGGGTAATTTTGTAGGACTGCAGGGTCTATTTACTTGTTGGAAACGCCGGCATCTTCAAAGCTGGCCATTTCGTTGAGGAATTTTACAGCGCTTTGGAGCACGGGCAGGGCAACGGCAACGCCGGTGCCTTCGCCTACACGCATGCCCAGCTGCAGGATGGGACGGGCGCCAAAGTGCTGCAGTAAGAGGCTGTGTCCCTGCTCATCGCTTTGGTGGCAAAAGACCACATTCTCGCTTACTTTCGGGTTGAATTGACAGGCCGTCAGCAGACTGACGGTAGAAATAAAGCCATCGGCCAGTATGACCATGCCTTGTTCACGCGCCTCCAGGTAGGCCCCCACCATCATCGCAATTTCCAGTCCCCCAAAAGTCGCCAGCGTCTCCAGGGGCGTTTGCGGGTCGTATTTTTCAGAAATCTCTTTGAGTACCTGTTGCTTGTAGCTCAGCTGCTCGCCCCGCATGCCGGCACCTGCTCCCGTGCAGGTTTCTATGGGCAGCCCCAAAAAGCGGTGCATCAAAAGCGAAGAGGGCGAGGTGTTGCCGATGCCCATTTCGCCAAAACCAATAGTGTTGCATCCGGCCTCTGCTTCGGCACGCACAAAGGCGCGACCGGCAGCCAGTGCTTTTTCGCACTCGTCGGTGGTCATGGCCGGTTCTTTACGCATGTTGCGTGAGCCGCGCGCAATTTTTGAAGGCACGATGGGGCTGTCGGTCGGAAAGTCGTAATCGACGCCGGCGTCGATGACCTTCAGCGCAATGCCGTTTTGTCGACAGAAAACGCTGATGGCTGCGCCTCCGGCTACAAAGTTCATGGCCATTTGCCAGGTAACGTCCTTGGGGTAGGGACTGATTTTTTCGTCGGCCAATCCGTGGTCGGCCGCGAAGACCAGTATGGTGGGTTGGCGCAGTTGGGGCGAGAGGCTGTTTTGGATGCAGCCTACCTTAAGGGCCAAAGCTTCCAGTTCGCCCAAGGCCCCGTGGGGTTTGGTCTTGTTGTCAATTTTGTGTTGCAGCGCTTGTTGTATGTTTTGGGTGGTCATGGGATGGAAATTGATGATTTTGAAAGATTTAGCTTGTAGTGTTTTGACTGCGTTTATTTAATGATTAAGGGCAGACCGGAAACCATAAGTATTACGCGGTCGGCCCGACGGGCAATGTGCTGGTTCATCCAGCCCTGCAGGTCGGTGAATTTTCGGGAGACTTCGTCCCGGGCATGGATGCCCATACCCAATTCGTTGCTGACGACAATCAGCTCGTTGTTTTTCTTCAGTAAGAGTTCCCATTCGTTTTTGGCCACCTGCAGGGAGGCCTCCACATCGCAGCTGTTGTCGTGAAAAATATTCGTAAGCCAGAGGGTAATGCAGTCGAGCAGCACGGTGCGCTTTTCCAGGGCGACGCGTCCCAGGTGCTTTTCCTCCTCCACGGTGGTCCATTGTGGACCCCGGTCGCGTTGGTGGCGCTCGATGCGTTGGCTAAAGTCCTCGTCCCAGTGCCGGGCCGTGGCCAGATACACCGGCTGCTTGCTGCTTGCTTCGGCCAGTTGTTGGGCGTAGGAACTCTTGCCGGAACGTTGTCCCCCGCTGATAAAGGTGACTGCCATAGGTTTGTGGTTTTAAGAAAATCCCGGGAACTGTGCCGTTGCACGGCACCCGGGACTTATTGGACAGATAATCAAATCCTTGATTTAGTCGAGGAACAAGGTCCAGTAGGGCGAGATGCCCACGCTCAGGTCCTTTTGGTGAACGCCCTCTGCGTTGTAAATACTTACGCTGCCTGCTTCGGTGGCGGAGGCGCTCAGTAAAATGTAAACATCGTTGTTTATCGGATTTACAGCTGCCCCCTGGGCGCCGGTGAGACCGGTGACAAATTCCTCAAAGACCCCGCTTTCGGTGTCGAAACTGTAGATGGCGCCTTTCTGCACCCAGTTGCCGTCTCCTGCATCTTCCCACGCCTCTGCGGTCAGGTAAAGGGTGCTGGCGTCGTTGTTGGCGGATAGTATGCTCGCGTAAGAAGTGCTGACTCCCTGGAGCACGTAATTGTCCTCCAGCTCATCGGTTGTGGTGTTGATGTAGGCCAGCCCCGCCGCATCACTGGGGTCGCCATAGGTGCTGACCAGAGCCAGGTACAGATTTTCATTGGGAGCGCTTACGAAATAGGAGCTGACTGCAGGCAGATCGATATAAGCGATGGCTTCGGAGTTAAGGTCGATCACCGCCACCTGCGGTCTATAGTTGAGCGCCGCATACAATTTGCCCTTGGCAAGGGCCAGACCTTCCGGTCCCCCCGGCAAGGCAATCTTGTTCTCCACTTTACGGGTTTTGGTATTGTAAACGGCAATGTAGGAGTCCGGCATTTCGCTCCAGTCGGGATTGGCCCCCCAGCACGAAATGTAGAGGTAGTCGCCTTGCCCCACAAAGAAGCGCGGCTTCTCAATGCCTTCGCGTACGGCATTGCCGGTAGGCTTGAAGTGCAGGTCCAGCGATATGAGTTCGTCGGCCGAGTTGCCCATCAGGTAAATGGTGTCCTTGTAAGCGGCGCCGTACTGAATGTTCGAGTTGATGGTCATTCCTGGGTTTTGCGCCTCAAAATATTTGTTGGTGAGCGCATCCTTGCGGAAGTTGTAGCGGGTAATGCTGGCGCCACCGTTGCCGTAGCTGCCGTAGTTCAGGAAATAGGCCCCGGAGATTTCTTCGTTGACTTCCTGTTGGGGCTGGTCGTCGTTGTCGTCGGAACAGGCACTGAAGCCCAGAGCGGCCACCAGGGCCAGACTCCAAAGTGCTTTGCTGCTGAAATGAAAAATGCTGTTTTTTGCGTACATGATTGTTGGTATTAATGGTTATTTGTTGTTGTGTAAATCCAGACTGATGCTGAGTTTGAAACTGCGGCCCGGCATGGCGTAGTAGGCTTCATTTTGGTAGTCGACGTCGCCAAGGTTGAGCACTTGTGCGCTTAGGCGCAGACTTTGTTGGCGGTAATTGAAACGGTACCAGATCGATAGGTTGGTCAGGAAATGGGCAGGAAGTGAATCGCCCACTTTGTTGTGCAGGCGTTCGCCGGTGTAGCTGGCGTCGACCGACAGTCCGGCCGCTTTCCACTTTAGGTCGCCGTAAAAATTGCCGCTATGCCTGGGGGCATAAATTAGTTGTTTGTCGTTTTGATCCTTGTCGTGTACCGGATTAAAGGAATAGTTGCCGCCCCACTCTGTCTCGAGCGGACCCAGGTGAAAGAGGCTCTGCAACTGCAGTTCCAATCCCTTACTGACCACCCGGTTGATGTTCCGGGCTTCCCAGTCAATGGAGCCCGGGCTCCATTGAATCCAGTTGTCCACATCCATGTAAAAGAGATTGACCTTGGCCTTAAGGTGGTTGTGCCCCATCTGACGCAGGTAGCTGAACCCCGCTTCGGCATTCAATCCCTCCTCGGCCTTCAAATTGGGATTGCCCTGCACGCCCCAGTAGCGGTCGTTAAAAGTCGGGATGCGGTAGCTGCGTGAGAGTCCACCCGTCACCGAAAGCTGTTGCTTTGATGTGCCCGCCGCCTTGTATTCAAGCAGCAAGGCAGGGGTGAAGGGGGCCTTGAAATTGGTCACCAGCATTTGCCGAACGTTTACGGTGGCTTTGAGGTTTTCCACCGGCTCAAAGTAGTACGACAGGTAGAGGTCCAGTTGTTGCTCGTAGTCGATCACGTCTTTGGAATAGGCGTACACCTCCGGTACAATGTACTTGTACAGGACGCCTGCCTTCAACTCCTTGTCGGGCGCCAGCTTGTAGCCGGCAGCAGCTTCCGCGACCAGGCGGTCGGTAACGATCAGCTGGTCCTCGTTTTTCTGGTACAACTGCTCATCGTGCACGTAGCCTGCCCCCAGCTTAAAGCTTACGGGATTTTTTTTGTTGTCGTAGCCCACCCAGGAGCGGAAGTTTTTGTTGTGCAGTTCGGGGACTGTCGGACTGTTCGATTGCATATTGGGCTGCACCTCGTGCCAGCTGTCCTCATACCAAAAGGTGCTTTGAAGGGTCGCGGCAGGGTCGAAGCGATAATTAAACTGCTGCATCAGGCCCTTGTTCTCGATGGCCGCGCCCTGCTGCTTTTCCCTAACGGGCTGAGGGTTGGTGTAATAGTTCTCGTGGTAAGGATTGTTGAAATAGAAATCGTTTTCCCGCCTAAACAAGTAGGCTTTGGTGACCGATTCCCAGTGGCCGTTGCCCAGGTATATTTTGCTGCCGTAAAATTGCTCGCCGAAGGAACCGACGGTACTGCTGAAATTCATACGCTGCCCCTTTGTCCACATGCTTTTCTGCTCCAAATAGACGGTGCCCCCAATGGAGCCCGAGCCATTGATGGCCGATGCCCCGCCGTATTGCAAATGGATGTCGTCGAAAAGGTAGGTAGGAATGTTGGAAGCGTTGGCATGTCCCAGCGTGAGTGAGTTGATGTTGAGTCCCCCCAGTTTGATGGCCGTATGATTGGCCGCCGTACCCCGAAAACGAATGGTTGCCAGTCCCCCCGCATTGCCCTTTACATAAATGGGCGAGAGGCGCATGAGTGCCTGGTCGAGACCGGCTTCGGGCATGTGCTGCAGCTTTTCGCTGCGGATGCGGTCGATTTTTGCTCCTGCCTGAAACTTACGGTAGTCACTGACCACAGTGACATCGTCAAGTGTAATGCTATCCATCACGGCAGATACGTCGGTATTTGCCAGCACATTGGCTGTCACAAATAAGAA